>JGI24159J19872_10010826_pt1 | contig 11973 bp, 6 predicted proteins | sample Ectturendosymbi4_FD_19872 | JGI IMG/M metagenome (IMG submission 19872) | reverse complement strand
AAAAAACTTTTCGGGCAAGTTTGGGGCAATTTGGGCAAAAATCCTTCGCACCACCAAAAATTGGCCTGCTCCTACACCAGTGCCACCATCTAAAAGTATATGGCTCCGGCTCTGGCTCCAGCCATCCAGCATTGCATGAACTCCGGCTACACAACCCTGGCCAGTGGTGTAGTCGGGGGATAACGCAGGTGAACGTTGTATCCCCTGCTCTGTTCAAGGAGGAATAGTGTTTCCTTATCACCAACGTATTGATGGTTACGATTTTTTCTAAATTGAAATCCCCGTGAAAAATTTCCATCTGTCTTGACTGTAGCAAAACATGTCTTTTTCGCAAATGTGTGATGAATCCCTTCTCAGTCTTTGAAATTACACCACAGCCTATCCAGGGGCGTAACGAGGAGGGGCAAGGGGGAACGCTTCCCCAGGCATCGAATCACTGCCGGAGGCGCCGGAAAATCCCACAATGTCACAAGTATTTTCTTCAATACAGTACATTTGCTTCCGAAAGACCTCAGGAAAGTCAGGTTCGAGCATGGGGGCGCCAAACTTGCTTCTTGTCCCGGGCGCCATCTGGGTAACCTCGTTACGCTCCTGTGCCTATCGCGTAAAGCTTTGTGGATTGGCAGTTAATGGAAAAAACTTTTGTCGTTTACAAGGGATAAGCTGAACTTTATGAAAAGTAACACTAAACCGGAGGTATCTAAATGACGTCACACATGACACATCAGCGCGTTTTGATCGAAATGCTTACTCCACACATGCAAAACTGTAGCTCGATTTATAGACTTACTATACTTCTCTACCAAAACAGCTCATTAGTACAGTCTTTTCAAGAAGTAAAATAAGAGCGCGTATCGGTGCTCATGTGTTCAATCTTTCTGGAGGATGAACACTTCAGCAAATTTTTGTAGCTGTTTCACAACTAATCGAATTGTTAATAACATTCAGCAGAATTGGTAGTAAATTGTGGAAATAAGAAATAAAAACAACATCCCATGCCATCTCTGAACGGTGTGACGCAGTCAGGCGATGTCGTCACAGATGGTGGATTCAGTCAAGACGACGCTCTAGTGGCCAATAAGAAAACATAACAAAGTAACACAGTCTGCTTGGCCATGATAAAGCATGACATCAGATCCTATCATTTCGAGGCCTATTGGCCAAAATTGACAATAAAAATGTAAGGATCGCAGCCAGATTTTAAACAATTTTCTTACGCTACACCGACACAATTTTACAAAAAAAGCTGTTATAATGGCTAGGATTACCTAAGCATTTATTTTTGGTAAAAAATGTACAATTAAGGCATATAATTTTGTAAGACATGTTTAGCAACCTTTTCTGTAATTTTCACATTTTCCCCTTTTCTAAAACGGGAGGAATGAAAATTCAAAGACGAAGAATGACAAAAGCACCCCCTAAATTGACAAAAAAATGTTTTTTTCGCAAACTTAACGATATGCCTGGAATTTATTGTATAGAAACACTTTTTCCCAACGTGCACGGTTTTTCCTGCACACTGTTTGAAAAAAAACTACTNTAAATATGGACAGTAGCCTAAATCGACTTTTCCCGTGCCATTCAGTCCAACACTTATATACCTAACACAGAGATACCTGTAACTCGAAAGATGCGCTGTCAAAAAAAACTTCCTTACCATGACTAAAATGTTGTTGTAGCTTCCTTGGTTCGCGAGCGACTTATCACAAAAACGGCGCTTAGAAGCCACAGTAGTGGCTTTGCGATCCTTAAGGGGCTAATGTGGAAGCCTTGTGCAGATGTTGTCTTCGTTGCGCAATACAAGGTGTGGATTGTCCAATGTTCTGAAACTGAGTCGACTGAAGGTGGTAGCAAAAGCGACCCGCGGCAGCTCAAAATCTTGCCTTCGAAGTTTAGAAACATATATCCAAGATCGTATGGCGTCTATTCCTTCGTCTAAGTATGCTAGATCTTGACTATTCCCGTTCGTCTCAAATCAACTGCAACCATGAGTGCAGTTTTTTTTGTTTGGTGTTTGAGCAATGGAACTGTTTCTTCGTCTGAATCTCAGTCACCCTCACTTAAGCAATTTCGATGCTTGACTGCAAAAGTTTAGTTCAAGCTGGTCACACAGTTTTTCCAAGATGTTACCGAGAAAAATGACCAAAGCTGGATTTTTCTGGTTAAATCAAGACGGCGGAATGAAATTAGCTGCCATCGACCGATGACGCACTATTTTCGTATTGAGCAAACGGTGACATGAGACATGACGCGAAATTCCGATCAGCACGCCAAGGCCTCCCCTAATGCAATCTACGCAATTTCGAACACCTGGAAAACATGACATTGGTTGCCTTAACTCATAAAAAATGAAAATGTTTGATTACCAAACAATACATTTCCGCATAGCTGGCAAAGATAAATGGGCTTGTCAAAGTCAAGGGACGAGGTTCACCCAAAGAGCTGTGTTGCTAGGATGCTCTGCCCGGGCTATGCCTGGACAAAACATTCATGCATGCTTCAGTAGTAATATGTAGATCTTAAAATATGCCTGGACAAAAATACTCAAAGGTCTACATATTACTACTGAAGCATTCATGAATGGCTATATGACACCAATAGATACTCAAACTTCATTTCATGGAATTTTGCCGGAAATTTCGAAAAGAACCTTACAAGACACACTTTCTTCACTACTACAGTAGTGGAAGAAACAAAATGGCGTTCTTCAAATAGATGACCGTGAGTGAACAGATGAATGAGGCAATGGAAAAGAGCAACGCATTTTGGCTAAACACACTATTGCGGAACAAAGGCATGGGAGCTTTTATAAATGAAAGTATCTTTCACAGCTGTCTTGTTAGCGTATGTAACACCGAGGCTATAAGTATCTTTTTATGCTTTTTTACCTGAAGCAGAACGTGGTGAGGCATATGTATTCATATTATTTATTAGTACTACCCTGAACACCTGGTCATTGACCAGGTTTTAAACAACCAATTAATTCGGTGGAAATAGAACAAGCATTTCTGGAGGAAGAGAAAAAGCACTGTGGCCAATAACTGCTCGTTATCAACATAACGTTATATGAAATGACCTTATTTCACGTAATTGAAAATTCACGAGTTTTTCACAATATAAGCCAGAGGTTAAACCATGTTCCATTGTGGGACCTCCAAAAATCAACCTCAAATGTGGAAACAGTGCACTTTGCGTGAGTATTTGCACTGAATAATACCAGCCAAAAAGACGGTACTGCTACATGTTTTGTGACGAGAGTGTTTAAACTACTAATCAAACGGTCTGCAATCCGTTAGTTTAAAAGTAATATCTGATAACACTAGTTTAAGTTTTGATGCATTGCCAGTTAACTGCTAAAATGCAGCTTACAGTTAAAGTAACACAAATGTGAATGTGTTATTTACAGATATGTAACAACGGTTTTACAGGGTTTTGCACCGATACATCTTGCAGCGTTGCATGGAAAGTTAAATTGTATAAAGTTGCTCGTTGAAGAGTATGGTGTCGATATAAATATGCCATCTTCTGTGGGTTGGCGTCCCCTCCACCTAAGTATAAACAAAGACTCTGGTCAAGATGCTCGTAAATGTGTTCAATATTTGTTGGAACATGGCGCTGATGTGAACTGGTACGTAAGCGCTTCACTCTTATAATTTGTGCAATAATGTTAACAGACTGTTGCTACTTTCAGTTAAGTTCCGTTATACTCTCTGTTGTACTTCTTTCGGAGTGTCGTGAGTGGTCTACGGCGCCAATCGCCGCTTGCTTGTGCTGCGGCACCATTTAGCCGGTCGAATAGTTCAGTTCAGGAATTCTTTTATGACTGGAAATCGATACTTTCGTTTGGTTCTGGCCAGAAATAATTTGATTTTGACAGACTATAAAATCAACACTTTTTATACTTTTTCTTGTTAGCAGATCTTGTGGTAGAGTAATAAAATGGTTCGCAGTATATTTAGCAAGATAAGTTGAAAGCAGGCATGGTCAAACTACGGCCAACTAAGCCCTTCAATCCAACCACCTGAACTTGTCTAAATTATCTTATTAAAGCAAACCCATTTGTCATATAGGGTTTATGAGGCTGAAGGGATCAAAATATCGTCCTCCCTTTACGTCAAGTAAAGAAAAGTAATGGGGCAACACGTAGCCTCTCCTTTTCAAGTGTAGTGATTGCTGCATGTCTGTTCATTCATTAGACCAGGGGTGGCCAAACCTACGGCCCGCGGGCCGCATCCGGCGCGCCAAATACCTTGCTCATTTTTTCAAACACCACGTTTCCGACTGTGCACAGCAGTGCAACAACAATGGCTGCTGCCTGTCACGTAAATCGCACTGTATCCGGCCCTCCAGTGAACAGGCAGTCGCGAAATCGGCCCTCGGGTCAAAACGTTTGGTCACCCCTGCATTAGACACAATGCAGTGCTTCTACACACATATTCCTGTGGTACCCCTCATGTCGCAAAAATTTGCTGCGCAAATGGCGCGACCGGTTTGTCCGACGGTATACCTTGTTCAGTTACTAACAGGAAAAACGATAAAATCCATCGCACATCGGTTGTCACGCACGTGGGTGTGACCAAACGCCGCGTTCGGGTTTTAGGCAGAACTAGCTATTCGAAAAACTCACGACAGTCACGAGTCATCCACAAATGGAGGCCGCAGTTTGTGCCCACTATGCATATGGGGAGACAAAAGAGAGCGCAGAGTGCTTCTGCTCAGGGAGATTTGAAAGCCACTTGTAAACAACAATCTTGACGTAAGCTGGTGATTGGAAATTGGAACAATTCACAATTTTTTGGAGACTTCAATGCGTTGGAAACGACGCTGGTGTATAGAAGGATGCGATCGGTCAACATGCTGATGCAAACCAAAACGGTAACGGAAAGCTTCTGCGATTGCGCAGCAACAGTGCAATGTACATCATAATAAGCACTCTTTCCAAAGTCAGAAACTTGCCCAGTACATCTGAAACAGAGATTCGTTGAGTCAACAGACACTCGATGATTTCTGTATCGTTTCAGTTGACCTGTTCAAATGAGTGTTGCATGTTCGTATCAAAAGGAGTGCACAACTATCAACCAATCGCCACCTAGTTGCCTATGACTTACGTCTGGAGAAACCAACAGGAGCGTGCAGGATTAAGAGGCCTTGAAATCCAAGACTAAAAAGGCCTTGGTGGACAAGAATGTACAAAAGTCCTTTGCAGACAGTGTATCTTCCTTGTTCCGAGAACTTCTAGAACATGCAGCTGACGCAGAAGTTGAGTGGTAGTTGCTTTGAAGCAGCTGTCATTTCATCAGCTGCTTGGGTATGTGGACAGAAAAGACTCGGTTTTTGATTTGAAAAAAGTTTGAAAAGTGCTCCTTTGGTGGAAACCAGGAAGTGAAAGATGTTGACAAGCAAAGAAGTTAGTTTACGAGGCCTGGCTTCTGAACAAAACCGAGACTCCTTTGAATTCACGATACGCTGATGCGCGAAAGGAAGTGCATTTGGAAGAGGAGACACCATCACTGCCACCGAAGTCTCCTTAGCTGTCAAGACACTGAGAGCTGTAGGTTGTGATGAAATTCGACCTGAAAAAGAAGTAGGCCTACTCTGGCTAGCTCGTGTGTGTCAAGTGGCCTGACGATCTGGAAGAGCACCGAAAGATTAGAAAGCCGGGATATAATCCACATGCACAAAAATGGAGATAGGAATGATCGCATTAACAACCGGAACATTTTCTTCATGATCCACATCGTGGAAACGTAGTGCCAACTGCCTTGAAAAAAGGTACCGCGAAAGTAGGCTGGAATTAAATCTCATCCTCTCGCCTTGGGTATTTGACTCCCATTTGTATCATGTTACAGCTCCTCCTCATGGTCTACATGAATTAGATAGACAGTCACAGCAGAGTCGAAGAGGGTGTCACTGTTGGAAGCGCAGGATAAATTGCTTGCCCTTTCTGGACGATTTTTCGCTGCCTTCATTTTCTGACCAGGGCCCTGAAGATACAGTTGATCGGTTTGCAACTGCATGCAATCAAGCAGGAATGAATATTAGCACTAAAAAGACTAAGATATTATGCCTCTGAAACTCAGTAAGTGTACGCTGCAAGTAAGTAGCAATACATTGTAAGAGTTCGAGAAGTTCAAGTACTTTGTGCTGGTATTTACGAGTGACGGCAAGCAGAAAATGAAATTTTCTTCGCGTTAGCTTCATCATTCCATAATCACAAAACGAGAGCTGTCAAACACCGTAAAGCTGTCAGCTTTCAAATCGGTCTTTGTTCTGATCCTCAAATATGGTTATGAATCTAGGATAATGACTGAAAGAGTGATATCTCAACTACAAACGACAGAGATGTGGCTTTCGCAAAGAGTTCACCGAGCGACACTTCGCACCAACCTGCTCAGCTGTGAAGTTCGTAAAGCCGTGAATGTTGAGCCACTTTTCCACCGAATAGAGAAGATCCCAGCCACATTGATTCAGCCACTTCAAGAGATTGTCCCGAGAAAGGTTGGTCAATCCTTTTGGCTATACCTAGGAAAAGTGACCCAAAGATCGATCAAGGACCATGTGGCGTGGTCACATCTCCAATCTGGCCTGGTCCAGCCTTGGTGCGGGGCCACTCAAACTAACCGAGGTTGCCGAAAACTGTGATGTATTTGCACACCTCCTGGGACCATTACCCCCTGCAACATTGCCGAGAGGAAAATTGGATATATAAAAGTAATTTTTTAACCTATTTGTGTTCCCACGCTTGATTTTTCTTAGTTGTGTCAACTCATCTGATTTCAACCACTTGTTCGAAGGCATTTTACGAATAATATTTTCAAACCTAAAAGGATTCCTTATATTAGGACTGTTGAGATCGGAGAGCCTGAGCGGGAAGCGCGCAAAGCTTCACACTGTTGCAGGAAGCAAGAATAGAGATCACATGCCGTGCTTATTCTATTACTGTTTGTTTGCGCCACATACATATAAGTGCTATTCTTAGCGCACATCCCGTTCGTAGTGCATCGCGCACGCGATGCAGTAGTCCACGTTTTAAATCCAGTAGTAATCCACGTTTTAAATCCAGTACTGTCCCTGATACGGAGGTGGCCGAACTAACCTAACGTCTTTCCAATTAATTCCAGTCTTTTTTCCATCTTACCCAATTCAAAGGTCGTCTTGACACAGACCAATTTTCCTGATTTCCTCTTCCACCTGCCTTCTCTATGTTATTCTTGGTCGTTGTCTTCTTCGTCTATGTACAACAGTACAGTATTACACATTTGGAACTTGAGGCATGATCCACTAAAAATGAAGTTGAGTATATTTGTTTTTTCTTTTGCATGAAACATTGGCAATGGTATTTTCCGTCATATCCAGTGATGGGATTCGACCGGTTCGCAAGAACCTGTTATTGGAATTCCTTTAATCCCGAGAACCGGTTGTTGGCTTATGTCAGGAGTTCTCAATTTTTTCCCATGAACACCTTTTACTTATGACTTATTTTGGCAAACCTCTCATAGACCTGTTACTGATTTTAATAGTGGAAAACAAGACTAAAATTTGGGAAAATAACTGTAATCAATAATTTCCCTTGCTAGACTGTACCAGTTGGCAACACAAAGATCAACCTTTGCACTTTATCGGTCCAACCAGCATGGTTTGCCTCTGGAGACTGTGATAATGAGAGAACTTGTTGTTAGTTGAGTCCTGGGGTGAGAAAACCTGTTCTTAAAATATTTGAATCCTACCACTGGTCATATCCTATCTTGAGTGCCTCCGTTGGATTGTCAGCATTAAGTCCTGTTTGAAATGTGAAATATTTGAAAGTGCTATTTTTGACAAAGGCAGATGATGCAGTTTTGTTGCTGATGAGTACAACGAAATTTTGGATTAATTTATAAAGGAGTTTTTACGTTGATTTATGATAATTCCTTCATTGCTTTTTTTTAAGCATAAATGACGACAAGGTTACCGTAGTTCACCAAGCTGCCACCGAGGGTCTGTTGGATTGTTTGCTTATGCTGCTTACGTACAACCCACCACTCCATGATGTTGATGTACGCGGCCACACAGCACTTGACCTTGCAAAACTTTGGGGTCACAAAAAGTGCGCACGCGTAATAAAGGATGCTATGTGGAAAGAACAAAAAGCTAAAGAAGCTGAGGAACTTAAGAAACTGACCAAGTACGCTATATTTTGTTACTTGATATATTCCAACAGCTGTAATTTTCTACAGTAGGTGGTTTTATTGCTAAACAACGTGCTGATCAATAAATTAGGGCTAAACAGTGTTTCTCCTCTTTTTTAAACTAGCGACCCACTTTGCTGATATTTTTGAGGCCCGCTATAAGACAACCAGTTGACTGTTGCGCAATATAATAAACAATAAAGTATTGATACTTTGAAACCATAAAAAAACTTTTTCCAGATTACACAGAGAAAATAACAACCTACTTACTTAACATGCTGCTCAATAATGCTCAACACGCGTTGACAGAAGTATTGGCGTTTTGTATTATAACATTTTGGCCTGCTTAACGGGCTGCGTAAAATAGCATCGCAACCCACTGGTTACGAATCGCTGGATTAGGGCACAGCAAATGGAGATTTTGATTGCGATAGAAAGTAACCAACCAGATTCTTTAACCCCGTTCATTTTCCCTTTAACCGTGATCTATCAGTAATAGAAAATTGAGGATAAAGTTGAATACCACGCATATCTCCTTTTGCAGGGTACAAGAAAAGTACTACGAGCTCCAACATGAAGCTTTAGTTCAAGTTCAGAATGAAAGAGAGTTTTATGGTGACGTAACTTTTACCAACTGGATGGAAGACAAAGGCTTTGATGCTGCTGACAACATCAATCCACCAGTCAAAGGGTACAGTTTGTAAATCGTGGTCGTTCAAGTTATTTTCAGAAATCGCTTCGGGTTGAAAGAAATCACACAAAATATGTGTGCTCTTGCAGAAAAGAAGGTGATGCAATGAAAGGCCTGGAAAAACGCTTGATGATGAGTGGGACGATTGAAGACTCTGTCTCTAAAATGGAACGCCTTGCCACTTCTTTTCAGGAAAGACGTAGGAAAAGACAGGACGACAAGCAAGATGTGCGAAAATTTGGTGTCCGTCAGGAGCTAGCGAAGGTATACGGTCAGCATAGTTTAATGCTGGGTATAATTTGCTGGCGTTCTCTTTGTACAGCATTCGTTACTGTGAAATGTAACAGAAAAACATTTTCGCGAAAAGCTTGAGTTTGGACATTCAAAATCACGATGCAACTTTCAGTTTCATTTGTGGTGATTGACTGTTTTTCTCATTGCCAGTTCATTATAGCTTTGAAATTCATTTAAGAAATGGCTTTGTTTAATTGTTCACTGCACTGTGTGTTGCGTTGTGAAAGAGGCAGTTTACGTAAACAACAAATGGCGAGTAGAATAAAACTAAGAAATATTAAAATAACGTAAAATTAACAAATTCGTGGTGCTGTTGATGTTATTTAATTTAAGCAGTGAACTCGCTTCGGAGCGTCAGCGTTTTTTAGTCACTATTTACACCATCAACGACAACCGGCATTTACGTTTACTTGTCTTCAGAGCTTTCGTGAAGGCTTTCCCATTCCGAAAGAAGCTTTGGCCTGGAAGAAGCTACCTAGGAAACACAAGATTGCTAGTGCGTTTGGCTATCAGTGATGATTTGTAAACAATAGCGGTTTGTTATGACCAGTGGTGTAGGAGGCGGGGATGCAGGGGTGCAAGCTCACCCCCAAAAGTTTTGATTTGGTGAAAATCAGGGCAAAATATCTGAAAATCTGTGAAAACCTTCGCAAAATCCTTGAAAATCTGCACAAACTCCCTGAAAATACGGACAAAAATGACGCCCAACGTGCTTTGATTTGAAAAAAATGACACCCATTGTGTGTGGAATCCAATGAAGACCTTTTTTTGGAGGTCATCCCAAAAACGGTCGTCATGAGAAAATATTTGCACAAAAAGTAAAAAGTTTTGGGTCAAGTTTGGAGAAATTCGGGCAAAATCCTTCGCACCCCCAAAAATTTGCCTGCTCCTACACCTATGGTTTTGACCAATGTCTAGCTTAGGCTTGTTTGCGAAGTATGTCTCATCACATGCATCGATCCCAGAATCATCATTTACAACACAGGGCCGGCTTTAGCAAGTGCGGGCCCTGATTGGAAGCACTTGCGGGGCCCTACTCACTGGTGTGTGCAGAAATTTGAGGTTGAGCATCACGTTATAATGATAGAATTGTTGGTGTGACAAAGTGAGGTTCGAAAGGGTGACGTCAACAAGACCTTTCCAGCAGTGATTTCGATGGCTAGGTAGCCTATCTCCCTGAGCAGATAGGAGGTATTTAGTGCTTTGCTAGTGCAAGAGCTAAAACGTTTGCAGTAGTAGCAAAAGATTATCTTATTCCAGGCCAGGAATATTAGCCATGGATGATCTACCGCTTCACACCATTTGGCATTACTCTTGCAGTGAAACTTATATAGCCGTGTCCCATTACTCTCATTTCTGGGGAAAACTTCTGTAGTGATTGCAGGCCAAGGCCGCAGCCACCTGATATTTTCGAGGGAGCAAATGAATGCAACTTGTTGTAACTAACAACTAAACAAGTTTCTGGAAATTTCGGAATTGCCTGGTTGCCCCCCTGGTTGGGGGCCTGCAGCAGGCAGTTTTATTTGGGCTATATAGTCCCTGACATTCCGACTCATGATACCTGGCCAAGTAACAGGATTGTTTGTTGATCCAATGTTTCCGACAAATTTGAATTTTCTTGCTCGCATTCCTCATCAGATACACCAGCCGACGAGCTTCCTTCTTTGGCACACTTAACACTTTCGAAATTTTATATCTCACTTCTGCATATACCTCCACTTTGACCATCTGACATAAGATCGTCAGGCTGGCTGCTTACGTTTTCGTCATTTTCACTGTGATGTAGCTTTTCTAGAGATTTTTCTTCATATCCTGAGGTAATTCTGTTAAAATACTTGTCTAACGCACCTTTCCTTTTTTTCTACTTCGGTCTATTTTGCCTTAGCTTTGGCCCTCTTTTGACTGCCACTTAATATTTTGGCCAACGTCTCTTCGTCTTTGATTCATGTTATTTATCTTAGTTACAGAAAAAAACATATTNTTAAATAAATAGACCGATTCGACTGTTAAAAACGAAACCCCAGTACAACACTTGCTAACCACTGTATACTTTCCACTGGGAAAATGGTTACAGCGAAACTCACTTACAGAGCACGGGTTGAAAGAGTACAAACCGCTTATTAGAGTAGTTTTTGAATATCCCGGAAAAGGTTAAAAAATTATTTTCTTTTTCAATACAAAGTTATATAGAAAATGATTCTAGATCTCCCAAAAACTTTAAACTTATTAATTTTTCAGAATAGGGGAGTAGACTACTTTAATAGCCACCAAAACTTCCACGAAAGTCATCCAACATTCGCACCTTTTCGCACTTTTTGCAACTTTTTATTTGTTAGGCTATAGCCTATCTCAGAAATTATGACGCCAATCCATGTGGGATTGATGATATTAATCCTTATTTCGGTAATAATTCATGTTGTAACTTTCACCACAAAGAACATCGTGAAGCTTACTTCACTTGACCGAAACTGTCACTTCTATTACTTTGCAAATGGCTTACCTGCTAGTATTCTTTAAAGAAATCTGCTGTTACTTTTCAAGGAACCGTTATTTTATGTACAGCTGCAATAGTCATTCAGTTCGCATAATTAAAGGTTGATTTCAAACGTTTTCGCCAATCTCAGATTGCCTCATTAGATCTCTACGAGAGGGAAAATGAAAGACGCTATTAAAAGACAGCACACACTTGCAATTACGAACTAAACCTAAACTTTCAGAAGACAAGCAGCCAGGGCCGCAACCAGCTGACCTTTCCGGGGGGGTCAAAATGATCGTTACTTGTTGCTGTAACTAACAACTAAACATGTTTTTGAAAATTTC
>JGI24159J19872_10010824_pt1 | contig 11973 bp, 11 predicted proteins | sample Ectturendosymbi4_FD_19872 | JGI IMG/M metagenome (IMG submission 19872) | reverse complement strand
TTGGAACGGTCAACCAATGGAAAGTTCAAGAGGTTTAGGAGATCTTCAAGGAGTAAACGAATTCTTTTTGTTTGCAGAGAAGAGGATTCAGAGATTTTATGAAAGTCGCTTCCAGGGCGGAGAGGTGAAATGAAGTGCGAGCTCGAGCGAGGAGAGAGGATTTGTCCATATTGTAATGCAAGACACATTGGGCGATGTCATGAAGATGTTGACCGAATGTCAACAGACCCTATTAATTGCCCGTTTACTACTCATTTCTTAACGGTTCACACTAGAAAATATACACACCAGTGAAGCATATAATTCTTAGTTTTATAGTTTTTATTCGTCACGACATATAAGTTCAANTAAAACAAAATAGTACTCACCAAAGTATGATGTTTTACAATATTCAAGCACTTCTCGACATNTTACAAGGCTCACATACTTNCATATATTAATTCTGTTCGTTATGATTTGCGATAAGATCAACAATTTATTCGGATCGGTTCCCCTATTCAAGCAATTTGNTTATACAAATAAGACTCAATTTTCTATGTCTCGATAATCTTCACTTGGTAAAACTACTCGATTGCATTAAAATATACGTGTTATCAAATACTTTACTCCAGTGCATACTACCTTAAAATAATTGCACTCAGTGGGTACGTACGCATTCAATCTGCTGATACTGAACTGATCTCGTCATGCTCATGTTTCACTGCTAGCGAGTTGCGTTTCGTTCTGCGCGGCAAGGAGTGATGGTTCAGGCGGAAATTTATCATTAATTAAAATTTGGAATGTTGCTGTTTTCAGTTGAAAGCAAGTTCAGTCAAGAGGGGTTGATCCAGAGAAGGACCAAAGTAGTTTTTAATGACCACTACTAAGCTGGGTTCGACCCAAGCAGATTGCATAGGGATGCAATCGACATGCCGAGTAGGAACGGGTGCACTCCAAGATGTACACGCGTGTTGAGAAGATGCAAGTGATTCTCACCCAAGTGTGGCTCGGCCACGACGGCATAAAAAGGAGCATTGCTCACCTTTTATACGGCATCCCAAGGTGGTAAGTGGAAGAAGGTAAAACCTTCAATGGCTGAAAAGAGTAAACCAATTGACTGGACTTGGACTTGCACAGCATATTAACGTAAATAGGATTTAGTCATAAACACGTTTTAATCCTGAACAACTTGCCTGACAAAACTACGCTAATACAGTACGGCATTCATAATTCAAGCTGGCAGAACTTCACTTTCACAGTATGAATTTCATAAAATATTCTGACAAAACTTCATTTTCACGATCTGACTTTCACAAAATAAACTGACAGAACTTCGTTCGGTCAAGCCACTTTCTGTAATTTAATCTGACAGGGATTAACCCGAACAAGGCCAGTTTTTACAGTCTGGTCTGACCGGGATTAACCCGGACAAGCCAGTTTCTCCTGACCATTGCTGGCGCTTGGGCTCCCGCAATGACTTAACTGCAACCCGTGGGACACGGCAGAGTGAGTCTTGAAAAAGACTGATTTTTAGTCCAAATGTGGCTGTATTTATACTTGACGGTTGCTCCAGAGTTGGTCAACTCCTCCTTATCCTGTGCGTTCCTATTGGTTGCTTCTTATTGAATCCTCTGGTGATTGACTGATTTCAAAAACTTCTGGAACTGTCGGGTGCTCGTAGGTGCTTGTGGTTTCACCCTTTGATTGTCAATTTGTGTTGCGTCTGCACATTTCCGGTCGCAATCATTTCCTGGTCGTGTTTGACCTTTGCCTAATTTTAGCTAATTGTCTTGTGACTTCTGCTGCCGTTTGGTGACGTTTTCACTGGGGTGACTTGAGGTTAGTGTCCCAGGATAGCAGTTTTCAGTCCAGTCAGCTGACTAATAGTCAGTTTTGATTGGTTGTAATCTTTTATCTTTGTTCTGACTACCTCCGGTTTGAGGTTCTTTCAGCCAGTTTGTTTTCTATACAAAAATAAGCTGTTTCAGGCAAACTTGCCTGTAACAGAGGTTTATATTTCCCCTCTGAAAATCTGATGAACAAGGCCTTGCATGAAATCACGGACAATAGTCAAGGCTAGCGTAATCCTTTGTCTCCTATCGTTGGTTCCTTATAGCAACACTCCAACGGCACATCATAACATTACGTGACACCTAGGCATTGGCGACGAACGATTGGTTGGGGCAGTGATGGCTAGTCCGTCTCTCAATCGGAGGGTTGGGTGTTCGAACCACGGGCACTGTGTGACTCGCCGCTGCGCTTTTTGGGAATAGTGTTCACCTCAACCGCCCCGGCATGAAACGTAGTTCAGGCGTTGGTTTACCGCTGCTTGACGTAACCAAATTCAAAAAGACATATCTTGGCACACTTAAATGCACTACTGTTTCTGTATGCTTTCCAGGAATCAGTTGACTGCCATCTGCTTTCATCGTTTTGCGATGATTCAAACTTGCACATATCTGTATTCATGTATGTACTTTCCACGATGGGAGTAAGCAAGGAATCGATCAGCAAATTTTTAATAGGAAATCGATTTCACGTGAAATTACACATCCTCAGTCCTTATTCAATACGCATCCTCAGTCCTTATTCAATAAGGACTGAGGATGTGTAATTTTACGTGACATCGATTTCCTATTAAAAATTTGCTGATCGATTCCTTGCTTACTCCCATCGTAGAAAGTACATACGTGAATATCTCGGCACATCTCATACTATTTTTAATGATCAGCGAGATATTTCCAATAAGCGCCATAAGCTGTAGCCTGGTTATTAGGTGGGGTCTTCAACATAAAATATTGGCGGTTGAAGTGAAGAACTCCGCAAAAGTTGTATTGGTTAGTTTCAATGCAGCTGCTGTTTTTCCGTATGATGTAATGGTGTCGGAAAATGACATTCTTTAAGCGGGTAGTGCAGGTGATTTATTTGCAAGGCTAACGTAGAGCCAGAACCATAATCAGGGGGGCCCAGAGAGGGCGAAGTAGAACCGTCGCCAGAAAGTCGTTAATAGGGGGCTTTACGTTCATGTGGGGGCCTTGACATAGAATTTGACAAAAATTCCACTAATTTATAGTGTTTCGTATTTCAATTTGTGGGGGATTGGAGCTTTGTTTGGGGGGGATAAGCCCAGCAAAGCCCGCAGTGAATACAGGACTGTGGCGAAGCCCCCTAAAATTTTTTAGCCCCCTTAAAAATGTGTTGGATATAGTTTAAAACTATTGACATAGTATAAAACATTTGGGTCCCTCTTGGAAAGCTCTTTGCCCCACCTGGTGTCCCAAGCTCGTTACGGGCCTGCTTGGAGTTCAGACTGTAAGTTTGAACTGCGAGTAGAGTGAATCACAGCCAACTGGCAGGCAGTCGAGTTTCGTAGAACTCCACTTTGTTCAACGGTATACTAATATTTGAAGTCATAGAAGAAGTCATTCAAAAAGAAAAGCTTAGAAAAGTTGTTGCTCTCATTTTGATGAATTTGGCATTGTTTGGTAACACAGTTTTGAAATAGATGTCTATTGGTAACCAGTTCCGACGACACAGGAGGCTTTGGTGGGCTTAGCCCCCACTAAACAAATTTCCAAGCCCCCCAAAGTGAACTATGAAACACTACAAATCCGTAGATTTTTATCACATTTTAGAATGTCAAGCCTCCCTGCACATACATAAAGCCCCTCTAAATAAGACCTTACAGCGACGATTCTGTTGGTAGCGGACGAAGGCAAGCAATAACACTGCACACGTAATTGGAAGAAACCCAGGGGCGTAGTGCTAAAAATAGTTATGGGAACGCCGTTCCCACACCAAATAAAAAGGAGGACTGCACCAAAACACTTCTAATAAAGTAAGCATTTGCCTGCAAGAATTTCCGCACTGGATCTTCCTGTTTCACTGCAGACTTTTGACTAGGAGTGTGAATCTGCGTGTCGATAGCACATCTGTGAGATTGCAGCCATGTTTCATTGTAATCTGTGCAAAAAGGTGTGTGAACGCCATTCTCACGCATTCCCACCCCACTACACCCCTGAAAAAGCCCAACAGCCAGTGGCGGTTCCAAGGAGGGCCTGGGTGGCCCATGGCTCCCACAGATTTTTAGCTGCCTCCCTGGTTTTGTGTTTAATTTTACGTTCAAGTTCGTTTGATTGACATATACAGCAGATTTCAGCCAGCAAAATTTTAAACGACTTGAAGACTTTCTGGCGAGGGTTCTAACGATATTCACAAGCGTATATTGAGTTTGATAGGGTTGATCATAGAATATCAATCTTCATTACAACGGAAAATCACCAGGCAGTAGAGACATTTATGTTGGTCCCCCTACTTTTTTCCTTGGCCTCGCAGTGTCCCCCCAGATTTTTCATTCTAGAATCGCCGTTACCAACAGCTAGACCAAGTTTGCAGGTCATAATGAAGGCTGCAAGTCCGCATTTCTCAACTGAAGCCAGTTTTAAGCCTATTTGACCTATTTTATCAAAATTGGTCTCGCACCTATAGAGAGCCAGGTGCAAGTACTGACAGAGTAAACGTTTTAAGCCTTTTATATATTCTAAGAGAATTAAACCACTACTGAAACGTGAAGTGAACAATGAAACGTGCTTTACATCACTGACATCATATTATGAAATGAATATTGTAGCCTGTTATATGCATTATATACAGGCCTACTTTTTTAGTTTTAGACAGGGATACTACACGAAATAGCATACTGAAATGTTTACATCTGCAAAGTAGGTATCCCGCCAACACATCCCTTAATTTTGTCGTTTGATCTCCTGGAATGAGTAAACTATTAAAAAGCCATGCGGTGGGCTTACCGGAGACTAAAAACCAACAGGGAAGATCATTTGACGAAACATGTTGGGCCCATATATGCATAAGTAAAGGAAGCAAAAAATAAGGAAAAGTAATAGTGAAGAAGGTGGCGACCAGTGATGTAGTCTAGACCGTAACCTCCGAGACCGAGACCGAGACCTGGCTCTAATTTCGAGACGAGACGAGACCGAGACCGAGACCTGGAAGTTCAAGACCGAGACTCGAGACCTCACATTTCTCTGATGGTAATTAAAGCTAACTCCTTGAGCAATGCTGCAACAAAATATCTGGCACATTGCCAAATATCAAGATAATAAAAATCATCCGAAATTTGTGCAAACGGCCAAATAATGCAAACGTTCATTTTCACTTTCCTCTTAGGAATTTACAACCTCAGACCTGTAGCCTTATTTACAAATTCCATAAAGAAATGCATGGACGTTTGAAAATGTCGCCAGCGTTCAGGGCAGAGGTGACGAACATGCGGCCCGTAAAAGAACTTCTTGCGGCCCGCGAAGCATTCAGGCGAGATCAGCAGTCTTGAACTTTCTTTGACCCGCTTCTAATCTTTACGATGCGATATCAAAAGCTGATAGCCCGGTTGAATTACGCGCATATCACGCAGGAATCATACAAACGCAGTACAAACCTTTTATCTAATTTTTTAACAGGTTTCATAGTATGAGTAAAAGGTTGTGCGGCCTGCTTACTCAGCGGTAACTGACAAAGTGGCCGCGATAGCAAATAGGTTCGTCACCCCTGGTTCAGAGGCTCTACGCAATTTTCACTCGAAAAATGTCGGTGAACCAATTGAATATTCGAGGTGTTTGCCGTTGCTATGCTTCAATAAATTTGTTTTGACTCGGAAAAATGTTAATTGTTTTGTTCATTACAAAATAATACCAATTCTTCTGTGTAAGGACAGGAGGGGATGCCCTGATGAAGATCCCATGTTATGGTCTCCTACCTAGTATTGAAGTAGGGATATGTTATTTGAAAAAGTGCAGAAGAGGCGAATCATTGCTTTTTATTTTAAAACATACACAGTGGATGTAGGCGAGCGTAGGACAACCCCAGCANCACTAGTCAAAACAGCACAGCAAAGTGATAACTCCACAGGAAAGGTTGCTTTCCATCATTCAATTTTTTGCCAAGGTGTTTCGTCNTTTATATCATTTGCCAATGAAGTACCAAACTTTTAAAGTTTTTTACTATCTACCACTTACCTGTTTCACTAAATTATTTTTATTTTAATACTGGGAATTTGCACTGACACCAAATTTCTTCGCCACATATTTCGTGTATTTTGGCTAACACAACTTTGCCATTTTTGTGACGTTACCTACACCTTTCCTAATTACTTCTCTCCTCACACGACAAGTCATTGATTAAGAATTCTCAGAATATTTAGAATTAAGAGGTGATAAATTTAGAGATTTAAAAAACGAAAGCACTACTTTGAATTTCAAAAAGCAAAATTGTAACTAATTTTTAATCCATCCAAACTTGCTCCATCTGTCCAAAACAAGTTTTAAAGATTTATCTCGTGATTCTGCTGTTGACGCAAAGAAAAAATATTTAGGCCTTTTAGAGTAATAGACATTTTGTGGCACAAATTAGATTTACACTTTGAACCAGTGAGGTGATATCCTACCGCGTGCCCTACTGCAGTGTTGTAGCAATGTTAACTGCTGCTCGGTGTTAAGCGAAATTTCTGATCTCTGCGAAATTTCTGACCTGTTGTTGTTTTTCAGTTATTTTGTTTCTCAGAATAAAGAAATAAAGTCTGGCAATTACCTTTTTGATGTGTGTTAGGTAAATGAAAACATTTTAATTAGATGTCAGGGGCCCATAACAAGCTACAGCATGGGAATAACTTCAACCATTGAAAGTTTTCGGTCTTAATCGTTGACCTCAATTCTGTTTCTTTTTCTCACCCTAACCCAAACCTTACCCGACACACTTACCTAAACACGAATTCCTAAGCCCTAATAATCAGTTTTATCACCGTATTTAGTATGCAAAATATTACCCTGTTCATGCATACACGGTTTGAAGTCAGAAATTTCGCTTGACAACGGGGCCGACCATAAAAATGCTTTCACTTTCCACTCCTAAAATCACTGGCTGGAAGTAAGAGTAAATAAACAAAATTATCATTTTGGCAAAATATATGCTGTATACTGCAGCATGGGCAAAAAAATGTTTTTGCAGTCGTTCACCAACAACCCCATATTTGCAGCTAAAATGTGTGCATGAAATTTTTTTCAAGATGGATTTTCATCGAAGGACTCATTTTTGGGATTTTTTGACTTCAAAAATGGATTCCCAGACCTAAAAAACTCTGGTACTAATTTTCATGCATTTAGGTGCCCTAATATTCATTTGGCAACCAATTTTCTAAATAGTGGAGAAAAATCTCCTTCTAGTGGCCAAAATTTCACATCGCAATAACTCGAAGCGTTTAAGCAATTTTGAAAATTTTGTTGTAATCTTCATCATTTTTATACTCTTTAAGAAAAAGTACAAATAAAAAGGTTTCATGACATGTGGTTACATGCAGTTTCAAATTAAGCGTGGAATGACCCATTGATGAAAAAGTGGAGCAGTCAAAGCAGGTTTGGAATCTAAAATCTGTGCAGCAGCCATGANANTAACAATGACTTGAGAGTATCGGAAGCAAAAAGCAATTTATTGACCATGACAGACTATGATGAAATTCCAAAGTTACATTTGNAAACATAAAGGAACACAGTGGACCCACAAGATAGATGACAAGGTTATAGGCATTTCAACCAATCAGGACCAACAGGACAANTAAAAGGGTTGCCTGTGAAAGGCGGANCTCCGTAAATAGCAGAGCTTGGTTGCGGAGGTTGGATGACGTAAGCGGAGTTGTTAGAACCGATATTAAAATTGTTGCATAAACATGCAGCAACTGACAGCACCTCGCATGTTTAAAAAAATGTTGTAGGCTGCACCTAGCAGAAGATGTTTGATAAAAAATTGCGTAACTCTATAAGTTCTTGCTCAATTTGCTTGAAATTTTCAGCCCCAAAATTTTCATGATGCTGGTAGGTATCACTATCAATATTTTGAATTTTATGCAAAAGACCTAGTACAAAAAAGTTACCATTCCAGGTATGAATATATTAATATCCTGGTCTGGTGTACAAGCAATGGCATGCAAGTGGTACAACTGGTGTAGAAGGTCAAGTCAGGTGATAACTTCTTGCTTTATATAGGATTTGTTTCACATTTTAAAGTAATAGACTACTTGGCTTTTTAACCCTTTTGATGGTGTAGGGTAATTTTTGTCCCAAGCATAAGCTGTACCTTCGGTTGCGCCAATTCTGTAGCCATATCAAGTCAGGATGGGACAAATCAATATTACTGGTGTAGGATGTGTTGAGTTTTATCTGTATTCATCCCTTTGAGCATGTCACACTTGACTGAGCACTGTAAAAGGCTTTTGAGAGAAAATGATTTTATGTTTTTGCATGGAAAAAGTAACAAAACTTTCTTGTTGACGCTGCGTAATTGCTTCTAGTTGTAGTTCCTATTGAAAGCTAGAAAGCTGCATTTTTTGTGTTTTATGATGTTTACATTGTGTTTTTCGTTCGTTTATTTTTATATTGGGACATATATGTTCCTACGGTCTTTGATGCTGGGCCATTTTTGTCCCAACAGTATTGTACATGCAAGATTTTCGAAACATGGCTAGTATAATATTTTCACTTGATGACACAGTAAAAGATATATTTCTTTCGGTGAGGTCTGTAAAACGTGGAATGAAACCTGTAAAACATGGAATGAAGGCTGTAAAATGTGGAATGAGACCACAAACAAAATATGATGCAAAAACGGGCTATGTGTATGACATAAACTTTACCTGAAAAGGAGAAGATTCGTGCCTAGAAGTGAAGTTAGGGTGAAAGAATGGTCACAAAGCTGTCCCAATCAATCAGAAATAATCATCACTCACTCTGTTTTGGTATTTGATTGACTTTTTACATCCACAAAATTGATATTGACAATGCCATTTCCTGCAAATGCGTCTTATAAATCCACCATGCATTCAGTACACTGAACATTTAGTTGAATGTCTAATTGATCATAGATATGCCATTTTACCATGAAGAAGTAGACAAGTTAGAAAGCATTGTAGTGTTCCAAAACAACTACAATGTGTGGATGAACACATGGCATGATGCTAGTGAAAGGAAGACTAAGAAGGCAGTATGTGCTATGTGCAGAAAAAAGAACAAAACAACTTCATGTGCCAAAAGTGCAACCTGCCTAATGTGTATGTTTAGTTTCACACCATATCACATCTAAGAAGATGAAATAAGGCAACATTTGTCAAAACAAAATGTTATTTATTGGAAAACGTGTTTTTTGACATTGCCTGTGTTTGTATGTCTTAATACTGTTGGGATATATTTAACCTAGGATACATTACTCTAGGGCAGCGTTTCTTAACCTTTTTCTACCTCAACACCCCTTTTGATCACGCCTAAGCAGTCCAGCACCCCCTACCATTGGCTAACACCTGGTTACTATAATGATAAAAGAAAGACAAACTTAATCTTTTTACCTTTTACTGCCACATATGTGACCTTCCCAGCACCCTGTGAAATTGACTTCAGCATCCCAGGTTAAAAAATCTTGCTCTAGGGACAAAAATGTCCAGTTTCTGGTTCATACATTTTGTAAAGAAATAACAAAATTTTAAATACCTTGTTCATTTGTTCACAAAACAATGCTCTCATGCCAGCAACCAAGTTTTAAATTGATTTGTTTAACATCATTAGCGAAAGGGTTAAGATACATAGGGTGATTGCTATATAATATGAACAGTCTATAAGATATGTAGGGTTGGTGATGTAAAATGTGCACTATGTGTAAGATAAATTTATGTGTAAAATAATCAGTGACTATGGGTTATAGTTCATGAATGTATATATATATTCAAGATGTTCAACTGTAAGATATGCAATTGTGTAAATGTGTCTTGATTTGTTTTATGTCAGATGAAGTTTTGTCATGTGCAACTCAAAGCCATCTGTATAAAAAGAAGACAATGCCCTGCACTAAAATAGAAATAATAATTAATTGATGCCTATCTGGTAGGCAAAATCTGATAGAATTGTAGTGCTTGATTCCTGTCTGTCAAAGAATTCCTTTCGATAGACTGCACATTTTGATTCATTTTATGCAGTTTACTACCTTTGGTCATTTGTTATTCTAAACTTTCAGACTCTTTTGCTTGTCCTTGGCACTTTCAATTTTTTTTTTCAGAAAAAAAGCATCTTTGATACCAAAGAAGTTCTTCAGGTCTTAGAATGAGTGCATACCAGAGGCATGGATTGTTTTTGATGAATGTAATAAACTGTATTTGTTTGCAGTTAATGTTTTTCAGAGAGGTGAAGCACTTCAAAGTGTCATTTATTGTACACATTGTTACAGGTTGCCTTTTGAACATTTTGACGTCCGGGTTAATTCAAGCGGTTCGCAAAAAAACAGCTAAATCACACGTGGCTTTGTATGGTAATTTCTCTGCTCTTGTACGAGTTACAGACCTGGTCGAAGTATCAAAAGGCGCGGCAAGTCTTGTNGTTTGCACTCGAAAAAAATAAATTGTGGTTGGGGGGTGCGGGTTTTTTATGAGTGACGTCAAAAGTGGAAGACTTTTGGCCACCATGGCCAACTTCACCTGGCCCTGGGCACCAACCGTTAGATGGTAGTCTTTTGCTGAAGTTTTTGTTGGAAATTAGGCTACAGTCCAAGTCTTTTGATACTTTGGATGACCTGCTGGGGTTTTGGGTTCAAAAGTTATGATCGAAGTTAGTAAAAATTTTTGACTAATTAGTTAATTAGATAATTAATCAATATGTTTATTTAAGATCATAACTTTTGAACCAGAAACACTAGAAAGTCGATCAAAGGCTCAAAAGACTCAGACTTGAGCCTAGTTTTCAATGAAAATTTCAGCGAAATACTTTGGCCTAGCGGTTGGGCTTTAGGCCAGGTAACATGAGCCAAAATGGCCCAAAAACTTCTTCACTTATGGTGTCACTCACAAAAAATCCACAACTCCCAACCAAAAAATTTTTTTCGAGTGCAATCTAGAAGACTGTCTGATCCGTTTGAGCCCTTGAACAGCTCTGTAGCCCAATCGGCGGAGGAGCTAGGGCGTACTGACAACTGTTGGTTTTAGGCTGATTTCAAAGTACGAATATATCGTACCCACCTCGCAAAGTGTTAAGGTCATTTTCTTCTTGGAATGGCAGAACTGATAATCTAGGAGTGAAATTGGTGGTATTCTGCACTAAGAATGATCCTGTTTTTTTCAGCCATTTTTCAGTCTGAGTCATTTCGGTCAGAATGTCTGAAAATATAGGCTAATGAACACTGTTACAACGAGTTTTAATACAACTGTGAGACGAATGAATGAAATGTCTCAGTGACCAAAATGTCTCAGCAAAAAAATGACTGAAATCTCTCAGTGAAAAAAACCCAGGAATGATCTAAACCAGCAATGTCCAACCAGGAGCCTAGTTAAAGGTTTTGAACAGTCCAGTTTAGTAATAACTTGTTTCTGGTTTTCTAATTTCTACCTTTATTCCATTGGTCCTCAGCTTGCATATGACATCACATTTACAGTGTTTAAAAGTGCTAAACAGTCATTAGCCTAGTTTCCAATAAAAACTTCAGTGAAATAGTACCATCTAACGGTTCGTGCCCAGGGCCAGGTAAAGTGGGCCAAGGCGGCATAAAAGTCCTCCACTTATGACATCACTCAGCAACCCCCAACCAAAAAATTTTTTTTCGAGTGCAGACTAGAAGACTTGCCACGTCTTTTAACACTTTGACCAGGTCTGCAACCCATACCAGAGCGGAGAAATTCCCACGCAAAGTCACGTGCGTTTTGGTGTTTATTTCTCGGAAATCCCCAAAAGCAGCCGGATACCAAAGTGTTAACATGTTCGCTGCCGGTGTACGAATATATCGTACCTAAAAATCCTATTTGAGACACAGATTTTGTGCCACTTTACAACTGCCTTGCTCGCCAGTCCATTGTGCTAGAGCAGTGGTCCCCAACCTTTTTAAGAAGCAACCCCATTTTAAACGAAAATGTAATCAGCGTTTACACGCGACCCCATTTTGTTTTCTGGTAATGGAGAA
>JGI24159J19872_10010823_pt1 | contig 11974 bp, 5 predicted proteins | sample Ectturendosymbi4_FD_19872 | JGI IMG/M metagenome (IMG submission 19872) | reverse complement strand
GAATAATGTGTGGTTGTAATTTGAAATAAATAGCTTTTTAATCAAAGTCACAATTGAAATTTTCATGGGTACACATCTTTTTGGGTCACCCTGATTTATTTATAATGTTGGAAGTGCGCGAGAATGAAATAGCACTACGCAAATTATCTGGTGGTACTTCGCAATTGCGCAGTTGCGCACCTTAGGAATACTGCTTCCAGGTCTTGCTATTCTTAATCAGCCCATTGGGAATATTGAACAAAGCTATCAAAGTTTTCCTAATTCCATATTAGATTTGAATAAACTTGCTGAAAAAGTTTATTAGGTTATAATTTTCCGGCTGTAAGTGCTACAGTTCGTCTTATGCTGAGATATGCTACAGTTTCTGAGATATGCTACATGCTACTGAGATATGCTACATGCTACAGTTCGTCTTATGCTGAGAGAGCTGCACATAAATCACAAATAGAATTCCGGCGGAGGCGCAACAACCTATCTTGGTGACGTCACAATAAAAGATTCGTTTGTAAAAATCAAGCCGGGTATTCTTGCTTAAATCTCAGTCAGGACATTTTCTGCAACGACTATGCTGTGAAATTCTTGATCGAAAATCTATGATCAAGTCGGTTTTCTATAAATACTAATTTCGACTGGTAAATGGTAAATAAAGTTATTTGGCCTTATCTAGTACACTACAGTCAGCGAATTGTTAGGCAATGTGACACAAGCACAACCATTGGGGCGAAGCACTCGTTTATTTCAAACTTCCCTAAACTTTAAGCAATAGCTGCACTTTTTGTATCACTTATGGTGTACAAAAGCTAAGGCATTTTTGTGACTAGACGTCACAACGTTCTAACGAATATTTACAAAAATTTACTCAGTGTTTACCAAAACCGACGTGTGCTTTTCCAAGAGCTATAATTTCCGGAAGTTTTCCTGTTTGTTAAACACACATTGTTTGTTATTTTTCGAAATACGTTGTGTAAGTTTGAAGTTGTTTTCTCGGGTTTATAAAAGCTTAAGGTAAAGGGATGCCGTTTATATGCATATAAGGCACTTGTTTTATATTTTTAAGGTTATTTTTTATAATACCATCTTTAATAATGAAACAATTTGTAAATGCTATAGGGAAGGTAAATCCATCGGAAAGTCATTACAAAAAAAAGCAAAACAACTTAAGAAACTTTTAAAAACTCTCACGAGGTAAGAAAAGCACTTCAAGCTAAAGCACATCCAGTTATGCGTAAACTGTGCTTAAATAAAGGCAGCAAAATGACAAGTTGGCATTTTCCTTCGGGAATAAGTCAGGATGCTCGCATCTGACGTAAAGAAATGACCTAATGCCACTCGTGTCTTCAGACTATGTAAAGTCTGGGAGTGGCCATGTTAGGACATCTTTTTTATAGCAGTCATAATCGTCTTCTCCTTGAACGTTTGTTTTGCTTTCATTGCTTTCTAGAACCGTTTCAATTTTCCTTCCTTGTGCGTTTTGAGTTACTGCAGCCAGCATCAAATCGATTGTGCGTCGTGGCGGGTCGGTCGAGGTTAACGCTTTTTTTTCTCGTAAAACTCGTGAAAGCGAGTTGTTCAAAGGCAGGCACTGTAGCACAGAACTATCGAGTTCCCGTTTCCAACCTTTCTTGGGGCATTTTCTGTTTATGAGGACTAACGTGTTCGGTAGTTCTTACTGATATATGCAATAACTTCCAAGTGCTTCTCCAAAACCCTGCAAACATTCTTGCTTCACATCGTTTTAGCACGCAAAAGAACAGTCATAACATATTAGGTGAAGTTGTATTGCGGATTTTGCTATGGACAAAAAACTTGCAAAATGAGCTATAAACTGTACACAATAAGATAAGAGCTAATTTTGTAAAGGCAAGGCTATTACTTCATCATGTCGGAAATAAAGCATCCAGCGAAAATCGGTTTGCATTCTGAAGTGGTAAAATTTTTTCAAGAATGCACGAACAAGCTTACGGAAAACAGTTTTACACGATCAGAGGGAGAGAGAAAAGAAAGCTTTGTGATCAGAGCTTTTGTTTGAAACTGCATTCACATGCTTTCTCTAAACCAGAGGTTCTTAAACTTTATCAGTCGCGCCCCTGTTAGCGTTAGTCATTGTTATTCGCGCCTCATTCAGCCTCGAAATCAAATACAAATGCAGAACAACAATTACATGCCATTATCCTGCTTTCCAACAATATGCCAGTATCGCGCCTCCCTTGAAAACCTTTCACGACCCCCAGTTTAAGAACAACTGCGCCAAAGATTGTTACAGTTATTCGCCTTTTCACTCGTAAGCCTTCGCTTGCAATTTTCGGGAACGAAGATGCGCAAAATGCATGGAACCACTATTTCGTAAGTCAATTTGCTGATTGATTCTTCTGCTTCACCTTTGGGGAGGCTTGCTCGTATGTTGAAACGACAATATCAGATTGTCTTTCGACGCACTGGTTGCATTTAAGAAAAAGTTATTTTTGATAAAGCTCAGTATGGGGGCAGCTGCAGCTAACAAATCTAGGATTTCGATTGTTGCTACAGTATCTGGCGAATTTCCCTTGAACCGAAAATTTTATGTTCTGATGTCTACAAAAACGTCGAAACTGGCGTCTGAATGTCACATTGGATGGCTTTGCACCCCAGGGCTTAGAGGCTGCAAGCGAGCCGACAAACGCTGATGAAGACACTTCGTAGACTCGGCAGCTTGCTTCGTTCCGTTGGCTGCTACATTAATAATGACAACTGCTTGTGGGCTAGACAGTTGGTAGAAGCTTGACACGGTCAGATATCACGAGTTGAATCGGCAAGAAAAATATTGAAATTTGGTCGTCCAAAACACAATATAAAATAGATTACTTTTCTCCGTCCTTTGATAAAAAAAGTAAATGTAAGCAGCAGCCTGTCGTCTATCACGCCAAAGCTTTTCCGGTCGAGCTGCCGTAGTTAGAGTAATAATTAATTTAACACGTAATCTTATACCATTGCTTCACTATAGTTCTAATAGGATTGATTGGAAAAGAAAACTTTCTCATTGTTTCCTAAAAAATCATTTGAATAAAAATTATTTAGCCGTTTCCGGTCCGTTTCTCAGGTGATCTACTTTTCCAAGAATATTTTGTCAATCTGCTACCTTCAATCTTCACTTTGGAATTTTGAAGTTGAAGATCTGGAGAGGAATTGGACAAAAAACTTCATTGCTCGACACAAATTTTAGGAAGAGACAAAACATCTGTGGAATTATCTCTCTGTTTTCTAGCCTGTAGTCATCACCATGTTGCCTACTACAGGTCTTCGAAGGATATGTCACTTAAAACTGGTATTACACAATTTTTCCGCGATTTCTTGTGCTTTACGTGTGTAAAACTATTGAAGATTTTCATCGCACCCATCTTGATTGAAGCTACTGTTGACAAACAGAAATCCTCGGTAGGATTGAGCTTAGGGTTTACACATTAACATAACTTGTATGGTGTCGATGAAGATACATCACGTTTTTTATTGTGAATAGTGTGCTGTATCACCTTTTCTTCTTAGCTGAAGACTGATCTTAAAATCAATTTAAGTGCTTCAAAATTTGCAGCAAAGCCCGCAGCCAGGTTGTGATCCGAATATCCAACATTGGAAAGCCTCTGCATGTCCGCTCTATCCAGGGTAAACATAACTTATAAATAATTTGTGATTCTTTTCAGTACTGCTAGCAAGGACGTAGTGCTGAAAAAAGGAATGTGGTAACGCACCTAAAAAACTATCTATTTTGAAAAGCACTCCAAACTCATTTTTCAATCAGTATTTAATGAAGTATTCACTTTCATTGCACTACAAATGAAAATATGAAAAAGTGTGAGAATGCCATTCCCAAGAGCTCCCACCCCACTACACCCCTGACTGCTAGTTGTGGTTGTGTAGACATCTGGCGTGTCTTACCCTGGAATAACAGACGATGGTAACACGGTAAATCACAAAAACGAACAAATTTTTATGTTTCAAAACCACCCATAATTTTATTTCTATGTTCTGCTGGAATGACTAGAAATTAAAATCCCGTTTCAAAATTAAATTGTGGGTTTCTGATAGATTTCTTTTGATGAAGTCCTCTAAATGAAATATCGTAATTTCTGCGCAGTTTGGTAGTTGATATTAGTGATAACATCTTTACTCACTAAAGATATGAAAGCGTTCGTTATAAAAAATACGAAAGCGTTACGGGGAAACAGTACTATAATATTCGCTAAAAATATGAGAGCAAAATGGGCAAATAGCAGTGGCGTAAATGACGGAGCGCAGGGGTGCGAACCGCCACCCCTGGCAAGCTAAATGTAAAAACCGGGCTCCCACTTGGCTTATATTTCGGTATTTAATAATTTTTTGGTTTTAACTAGGTTGTTCTCTGCTTGTGTTTTCAGGAATGTTTTCCTGTGATTTCGGGTTTTTGTATAGATATCCACATAAGGATACACTACCATTTCTCAAAATTTTTCAGGTTTCTTGTTAGCGGCTCTCTACTGTGGCCAGTGGGCCCCTTTCAGCTATGTTTTCCCCCGTCCTGTCTCATACCCAGGGGTAGCGGAACCGGGGCCTGCATGGGCTTAGGACCCCTACTTTTTTCTGGGAGGCCTAGAACCCCGCTTTTCTATTTTGAATTTTGCTCAAATAAATTTAAGCAACACAATTAGTATTGGGTCCATCGTTAAAGCGAATCACTGAATGAAAAAAAATTCCGTAATTTTTTGACGTGCACTTGTGCCCCCAATTTGAAACAGGTTCCTCCACCACTGCTCAAACCTCTAGTTACGCCACTGGCAAACTGAAAAAAAATCGTTTTGCTGTACAGTACTTGTTTCGTTGCATTGCGTTTATGAATTTGGCCCCTACATCTTCTTTTTGGTTTCTCCAACAAAACTTAGAAACGCACCTTTTTTGTTAAACGATTTAGTAATATTCTTTAACTACGTCAGTCGAATTGTGCATCACATTCCCAAACACGTGTTCGGCTTAGTCTTTTTGTTTAGACACGATGTCGTTCATTCGAAAGAACGTATTTGCTTTTGTTCAAGGGTGTGCCTTCATGTGCCAAGCGTTATCCGCTCACTTCAACGTGTGATGTGATGCTTGTGACAAGTTTTCGATTTTTACCCGTTATGTAGCACTTCTGTAAAATGATATGAGATGTTGTCAGTCACTGGAGGGCTGTTTTGGCGTTTTCTATTTACTGGTATCGCTTCAGGAACCACACTTGCATACTCTACCTATGTACAATATGGAAGCTCGTTGACAAGTAAATTTTTTGATATTTAAAAGATTCTGAACCGGAATATTGAAGAAAAACATGTGGAGCATATTTTCTCTTTGAATGTTCATCCTACATCGATGTTCATAGAAAAAAACAGAAGAAGCCAAATTACGGACAACCCGTCTTTGTATCTAAAGTCTTTTACCGTACGATAGCTTGCCTAAGTGAAACGCTATAAAGAAACACCATATACGTACAGTCTTTAAACATACAATCAAACTACGTTTAATGGCAATGTTTTCAGTTGAGAGTGCGACCATACTGTACTACATCACATATGAAATTATTTTAAACATTATTTTCTGGAATCGTTGCATATTAGTTTAAAAGCGAGCAGTATTAACGATAAAAGCGCAACCTTCCCAGGTAGTTACTTTTTCAGGATTTTGATCAATACCAAATGAATTTGAAGAGCCACCTATAATAAATTAACTGTATGAAAGTTGCTCATTATACCCACAAGAAACTGCTACCTGCAAATGCTGCAGTCGAAAGCAAACATGCAAATATACTGTGAATTACATATTGCTCCCTCCAAAAACCTTGCTGAACAATTAAGTAGCGGATCATTTCAAGAGACGTTGTGATTTTCCTGCATTTATTTCTCGTTATTTTGCGGCTAATTGTAGCGCTTGATCAACAGCAAGATATAAATGGCAGCAGCATATTTTCTAAATCACGGAGCATCGGAAAAAATTGGCAGCAGCACGATCGAAATCTTCAACCCTAGCGATCTCATTAACGAAGCCCGATTTTGTCACGTTGCTGATGGGAAACAGTTTGAGTTCTATTTTCATTTATTAATAATTCACCCGATTTTAAAACCAGAATTTGTAAACGTTTCTTTTAATTAACGATTGCAAAACGAATTCTGCAACTAACTTTGCAGGCCACCACAGGAGTTTGACTTAGCGCTTTGCTGGCTAAAGCAAAACCTGTAATCAGGACAAGAGAGGTCACCTGTAAGAATCGCAAGTATATTCTTAATAAAATCCACCCAATCAAATTAATCCCCAAACAACTGCAAAATTACAAGCTATGTTCGCAAAATTTACGCAGAGATCACAAAAATTACAGCAAATGAAGTGAAATCCATCAGGCGTTGGCTATTGTACAATTTGACAGTAAGATTGAGTGCTTTTGAGCTACCTGAAGTTAAGATTAAAACCACAGTCGATCAAACGTAAAGAAACTCTCCTTGTGAAAATCGATTTTGAACATTTCAGATGATTCGACGAACCGTTTTTCGATCCAGCAACCTTAGCCGTAGTGACTGATACGACAGGGAAGTTTTGATATAAAGGCTGTTTTCACATCAGCAACAATCATTAGCGGCAGTTAGCAGAGATTCAACTCTTTTTAAAGAAGCTTGTTTGGATTAAAGTTGAATATCGATTTATTTTTTGTGGCCAGTGGGCTAGTGTGCCCCCTCCACAATTCATCGGGCAACATTAGATCAAAGCTAATTTTTCTTATTGCTGAGGTAGTTGTGCAGTGATCACCTATTAACGGTTACGTCTTTGAAACTTGTTTACTGATGTGTTTTTGTAAATCGTACTCAATTTCTGTCTAAAAAAACTGTTTTGTTGAAGGAGACTATACCGATGCAAATGGTGACTTTTTACTAAATTGACATAAAATTACAGTGCGAGAAAGATGAAGAACAGCACAGCCCAGCACAGTAGAGAAAGCAAGTACGGATAAGCTGGTATATAAGACATATGAAGAAGGAACTACGCAATTGATTACATGCAAGTCGAATTGGAGGGAAGACAATGTGCATAGCAAAATGTTACGAAAAACAGGCCATTAGCAACAACTTGTAAAAAGAGATATCTTCCAGTATCTAGAAGCTGTGGGATCCATGTAAGCACAGCCTTTTCAAGTGACATCAAATTAAGTTTTCATCAGTCTTTCCTTGCAAACTTCATATTATTACAGTGACACTGCATTGTGTACTTTGAAGCTTCAAACCAGTCAGGTGTATTACAAAAACTTGCCCACGTAAGTTAAAGAACACAGAAAAAGAGTGGTTACTGCAAATTTCAAAGGGCATTATATAAGTCACAATTTTTCCCTGATTTGTTGTCCCTTGCACCGCATGTCGGACGCCAGTGCAGCTGTTGCGTACAGTGAAACCGCTCTTACTTTTTATTACTGCCAAATCGCGACTGGTACAAGCAGAACCGCAGAAGCTCGCTGACGTCACCATGCCAGTACAAACCGGAGCCTTGTTTTTCCCACCTGCCGTTTTGCCCGCGAGACGACGCTGTGGCTGGCATAAAGCGCATTGTCCGAAGATCCACCACAATATCACGGAATGTACGAAACAGTAACTGCATACAAAGTTCTATACGCGTCTGTTAACGTTTCCAACAGGATAGCCACGCAGTTCTAGACCAGTAGCCGACACACACGCGTGACCGTATCGCAACCAATGATTTTATATCTCACACTAAGGTTTTAGTGCATTTCTATTCATAATGTACTGTTGCAAATCAGCTGGGTTCGACGTTTTTAAAAACTAAAAGAACAAGACGAAGTCAGACACGATTTAGCCTTAACTAAAAAAATAGCAGTTGAACCACTTTGCAGTTACTTGAGCGTTGTGGGAAAGAGTCTGATACTGCAATGCGCGCACAGAGATTCCACCGTTCTGGTTGTTTGCAATGTGATGTCGTAATACCGTTTTTCACTGCCGAAATCGCAATCACAGGGAAAAATGTTGACATTGCAGCTTCCGTGCAAAATCACACTGACACGAGCCAGGACTGGGCCGGATCCAAACCCACCGACTGCATTGCCTGTAAGACGTCACCTGCCAGATTAAAAATTTTGGATTAGTCGTGGTGAACAGGTGAGAAGTTTTAGAATCAGACACATCTCGCACAACTTCAAAACGCTCAGCAACAGACACGTACAGCAGCAATTACAAACAAACGTGTTATGACGCAAACACTAAGTATGACGCACCACTAGTAGCATCAAAAAGTTAAGAAAAACTGTCCGTTTTTTTCTTTCTCATAAGGACGCGCACGTGGCCTTAAACGGCTTAATATTGTATACCTTGGTTTCCGTCGCTATGGCTTGTTCCAGGTGCTCGAGGTTTTGCTGAAGCGGTGGAAACGTTTTCAGCAGATCCACGAAAAACTTTAATATCGAAATCTTCTACCCTAGCGATCTCGGGCTCAGTTGATTTTGAAGGCTCTTTCACGAGACGAGGGTTAAGTCCGATCGCCTTTGCCACTTTCATTTTCATTGCGTCACTTTTATCCGGCTTAACTTGACGTTGCGTTTTTTCCTTTCCGCTCTTAGATGCGGCTTCGTCGGCGCTACTGTACAATTGCATCACGATGTCCAGTTCGACGGGAGTTAACGGGGCGCTGTGGGATGCTACGGGAACAGGGGATTCGACGGCGCGCTGCCGATGCACAGGTTTTCGCCGCTCTTGTGAAAAATCCGCAGCGTGATTTGTTCCAGCCATTTTTGCCGGGAACGAGTAGTCCGGAAGCTGTTCTGAACCTTCGCTCGATTCAGTGGAGCTAACGCTTCCGTCGCGGCTATCGCTTTCACTGCTGTCGTCTCCATAATCGCGTGACGCAAACCTGAGATCTGCGACATCTGGACTGTTTTCGTATATGTTTTGCGAGTACGTTCTCGCAAGTGATGTCACTTGGTCCGCTGCTACTTTAGCATTTCTGGGTGGATCGCTTTTCTGAAAAATCTCATCAGCTTTGTACTCAGTTGGAGGATGCTGGCTCTGAAGACATGGCTTTACACAGCAGGGTACCTCCACACCCAGAACAGAATCACTAACGTTTACCAAATATTTTTCGCCCTCTCGCGGTTGTCGTTTTTCTTCACTCTGGTCGCTTGAAGACGATAATGAAGTGCATGCCGAAAGAGTGCTTGCTTCGTCTTCGCTGTCGATCGAATTTTGATTTTTAACACTCTTAACAGTGTACTTTTCCTGAGGATTGTCGATCATCGACGATGTGACGCTGACAGCAAAGGATTCAGAAGCTGGCTCAGCTACGGAGACGTTGTCGTTGGCAGGATTAGTTGGCTCTGATGAAACTGGAGCAGAAGGTTGCGGAACTGATGACTGCTTGGCAGCATCAGCCGTCTTTTGTTTCGCTTTGACCAGCTGCTGCGATGTGAGACCGAGAATTCTAGCGGCTCGTTCCTGAAGAGTTTCCTTGCGTTGGCGTGGCTTCCACTTGACTAATTCTTCGGTGGATTTACTGATATCTTTGCGCAGTACTTCCTCGCTTTTCGCTTTAGTCAAAAACGAACCGATTTCAGACGAATCCGCGTGACTGAACGGATTCACAGGGGAGGCTTGCCCATCTGGTCCCGAAACGTCGTTCTGCGCTTTCAACAGGTCTTGCCTCGAGACTGACCCGATGGTTGCCCTTCGATCGAAACTTTCGTTGTGCGAGTGATGTCGGCTGGAACGGATCCTGCGTCGCATTGTTATGGAGTCATGGCTGTCAATCCTAACGAGCTTGTTGGTGAGGCTCGAATTGCTTCGATAGAGCGGTTCGTCGCTGTCAGAGGACGAGTAGTCTCGGGAACCGAACGAATTATCGACTTCCTTGTTTTGTTCCGTGTTTACTGCCACAAACACTTCGTTTTCTTCCTCGAAAGACGAAAATGGGTATCCACCCGGTCTACCTCGTAGCAAAGACGGTTTATTAAGTTGTTCATATTCTTGCAGCAAAAAATTAGGTTCTTGCTTATTGTCAGGGTTGATTCCCGTACGTTTACAACCAGTCGGAAACAACCGGCCTTCCATGAGATCTTTCTGTGAGGTCGTCACCAACCTTCTTTCGAACGCCGGCGGGCTTCTGGCTGCACGCGGGGCTGCTTGCAGTCTGCTGAGATTGNTTTGTGGGGGCTCGAACGACTTGCAAATAGATTGCTGTGTATTAGAGGCGTCGAGTGACGAAGTAACCTGACCCGAGCCCGACAACTGATCTACACTGCGTGACAGAGGAACTTCAGGCTTTATTCCAGCATTTCTGCTTTTGGTTGGTGGCTTGCTTACACTTGTGGCTGCTTTTGACGTTGTCACGTCATTGCTTGTTCCAACATTGCTTGACGAACCTGAAGCAAGAGACTTCAATGGTGGAATTGCGGAGGACTTTGCAACTGGCGATCGAGTTACTTTGGGACGGAATGCTGGTGGCGAGCCAGTCAGTCCAAACCAAACACCTTCCCTCTTCGGAGTTTCGGGTGTGACTTTCGTTTGACTCAGAGACTGCAATGAAAAAACGCCGTTGTGCTATACCAAGTACGCAAAAGCACAGCCATTTTAAATGCTGTACGGGATCGTCTTTCTTTTTTCGGCAAATGTCAGCAAAAAGTTTTTTTTCGTCACAATTATCTCAATATACCTGCGTTAATTCACTGTTACAACAAAGGAAGTTTTGCAGCTACTATTGTTGAGTTTATTTGGCCATAATTAGGCATTTACAACGCGAAAAAGAAAACACTGCAATTGCAAAACGCCAGGGCGCCGAAAAACCGGAGGTTATCGAGTCGTTGCCCCTTTAATGGTGGATAAACTCTATCACAAACCAGGAAGGCAACTCTAAACAATACCAAAAGTCATACACTATGACACACAGTTAATTACACGCGGCTTGTCACCTTGCTTTCGCTTGTGACTGACGAGGTGGAACTTGGTTTTCGTGTTTTGTCATCACCCACAGCGTCGCTCTTAGAACGGGTCAAGCAGAAAACCTTTCCACCACTGGTGACAAACGACGTGGCAACAATCGACTCGCGCTCGCACAACGTCATAATGGTTTGATTTGTTTCATCTGCAAATGCAAGAATTAAGCTCTATCGACACTGAACACAGTAAAGTTACGCGTCTTCACAAACATTTTTTTGAAAAAAGATTTTCTTGACTTTAAATTGGAAGCATAGCTTGCAAATTTTACGAAGAAATGAGATTGATACACGGATAGGTAAAGATAACGCAGTTCCGCGTGAGCTTTACCGCTGTGAGTTCACAAAATGGGAGCTTTCAAACACTGCAAAGCTGTTATTGTTTAAATCGGTCTTTGTTCCCATCCTAACCTATGGTCATGAATCTTGCGTAATGACTGAAAGGGTGCTAGCTCAAATACAAGCTGCAGAGATGGGGCTTTGCGAAAAGCTCACGGCGCTACACTTCGCGAAAAAGTACGCAGCTGTGAAATTCGAAAGGCCCGAACTACTTCTCCAAATACATAGATCTCAGTTACGTTGGTTCGTTCATGTTACCAGAATGTTGCAACCCAGGAGAGTTTCGCGAGGCTAATCCTGCTATAGCTATCCCCACGGGAAAGCGGCCAAGAGGTCGACCAAGGTCGACCAAGTGGCGTGATTACACCTCCGACCTTGTTTGGCCCCGTCTTGGTGTCGAACCAGCAGAACTATCTGAAATTGCTGAAAACCGTGAGGCATTTCAACTTCCCTTAGGGTTGCTGCCTCGGTGACCCACCCCAGAAGAAAAGTGGGTATGAAAATGAATGAACGAGCAAAGAAACAGATACTTCACTTCACCTACAAAACAGGTAAGGCACAGTCACCATTTTACCACTGTACTGGCGTCACCATACACTAGTTTGAAAATATATAACTCCATCGAGGGTTACATTGCTATCGCTTTACTGTACAGGAGCGAAAAAATTTACGATTTTTGTT
>JGI24159J19872_10010821_pt1 | contig 11974 bp, 6 predicted proteins | sample Ectturendosymbi4_FD_19872 | JGI IMG/M metagenome (IMG submission 19872) | reverse complement strand
TGCGCTGTTTCGGTGTTTGTCATCCCCTTGTGTTCATGGGAAGGGGGAAATGGGCATTTGCTACCACCTGGAAATTGGGTCTAAGAACCAAAAATTTCTAGTGCACCCAAAGTCACCAGCTTAATTGACTTAATTTTTGCAATGACAGTTTCATTTGCCGGTATGACACTCACACTGCACAAGAGACGGATTTACTGTTCGGGCATCATGCAGTGATGACTGATGAGCTTGCAGTTCACTAAATTAACTACCTTGCCTGCAAAGGCAGGTTGCGAAACTTGGGGGAGGATAGTGTTAAAATCAGCCGTTATCGCGTAACAATAACATGGCAACAAAGGTTAACTTAAGCTACGGCAGTAGGCGTTTTGCTGCATGAGACTGTTGAACGCAAGCATCTGTGGCAGGTAATGCAAGGCAGCGACTGCTGATAGCAATAAGCCACGGTGTGAAAAGAAACATACGATGTGAAAACTGAAAAGAAATATTGTTGCCAACGACTCTTATACGGTGTGAAAAGAAACATAGCTGGCAACGAAGCGCATTTTTGGGACTGTTGCAGTAATGTGGGTCATTTTCATTGTGGCGTAGCAAGGGTAAAGCGTTATGTGAACGTCCATTTGCATTTGCAATGTCAGCAACCTGAAATGACCAACCAAAATGTCGACTTTGCCTACCCTGGAAATTTTTTCGCCGACGCCCATGCTTGTGTTATTTGTGTTTACAATCTAACATGTGCTTTGTACTTCGCTATGTAACCATTTTGTGTTATTCGAGTACCCTTTGTTCCAGCCTCTCGGTTAGCGTGTCACTGAATGTGCGATTCACCACGAACAGGGTATGCTCGAAGACTTACAACCATATACATGTGGCGCGAACAAACGAAGGCTTAAGCCCATATATATGTAACGTTTGTGAGTTTTTAGGAAATAATTATTGCATGCCCACACGATGGCCAACGGGCCCCCTTCAGAAAATTTTTCCACCATTGGCTCAAACCTCTGGTTACGCCACTGACTGTGGGGGGGCGGCACTTTTCGACTTGCCCCGGGGCGGCACTTCCCCATGTTGGGGCCCTGCTCACAGTCATGCATTTGAAGGGATGAACATTTAACAAGTAGAAAAGTTTGGACTGCGCAGTGTGAAGCTGACTGACTAGGCACGCAGTTGTTGATATGCTTTTGTTACGTTTTTCAAACACACCCGTAAAACAAATACTACCACAGGTTTTGAAGTAATGGCAAAACATTTGCTTTTTGAAAAAAAGAACTCTCATACTCTTCTTCTTCGATGTCTGTTGCTTTCAGCACTATTTTTTCAAATCAATCGTTCATTAGCGGAAAACAGTGCTTTGCTTGTACGGCAAAAACCGTAGGAATAAAGTAGCATTAAGCTGGACCGAATCTTTGCATACAAAGTGCTGAGATCCTCGCACGTTTTGTGCGGCTACGCCAGACGGTCGCAAGACCGAGAAATCAGACGTTGGAATGCGCGTAATGATTTGCGAAAATGCTCTATCTCACCCAAATCACATTCGAGTCACAAAAGCATTGATTCGCCGAGCGCCGATGCTCGCAGTGCTAATTTGGCGGATTCCTGTTTTCAGCCAGTCGGCCTACCGACACTTAATTCCACGATCGACTTCACAAAGAGCGATCTTTATCCTGTATTTAAGTCACTGTTCCAATTAAAAGAGCGGCGCCTTTGAAGTTGGCGCCTGTCGAAGCCCCGGCGAGGCCACCCCTCTAATACCGGATCATCAGCGAATGTTTGCTGTTCGCACCAGAAGCAGTCAGTGCTGGCACACATCTGTGCAAACACAATGGAGCATAGATCGACGCCTTCGGGAGATTTTTGGCCGCTGGGCGCCCTTTGCTACCGTGTTTGCGCAAAAGTTGCCTGGCGCTATCCGCCGCTGAATTGACGCCTCCAAGCATCGGGAATTCGACAAACACACGCGCGTGCCGGGCGTCCGATGCAGGGCCCGCTTTGGTGCCGGCAGCACGTACTTCGGCGCCGCGTGGCTCTGCGGCTCCGCCCGAAATTTCGCCTATCGCCCTGTTGCGCAACTTTGCTCGTTCTACAGATTAGACAAATTAATTTTTCACGGTGGACGTTTTAGAGTGCAAGAGTCAACGCTTTCAAAAAAATGCTTTTGTGTCGGCGGACAGTAGTTCGTCTCCCATTTTTGTCTTGCGACAAAGCGTGATTTCACGATTATTTACAAATGATGACAATTCGCAAATGTCAATGCTATCTTTTAGATTGCTGATGTCAACAATTTTCAACCATAACACCAGCGTATCTCATCATATCATTTTTTAAATAACCGACCCACTTTTGAGTAACTTTGCAGTGAGCTTATCTGAGACTACAAACGAGACAATTATTATTTATGAAAGAGAATCTTTGGGTCAGAAGATTAATTAAGTAGTTAGTTAATGAATTAAATTTATTCGGTACTTTCTGCAGGCAATGCAAGACAGTGCTGAATTTTGGTGTATGAAGTGAATACAGCATTCGCTGTACCGGTGGGAGTTTGGCTTTAGGCTGAGTTGTTTTTTCCCCAGTGATTTCTCTGGCAACATGTGGCTTGAAAAGAACGTAGTAGCATTATCGATTTGCAAATTTGAGTTTATTCATTTAGGTATCTACAACTCTTTATGAAAATCCTGAAATTAAGCTTGACAGTACTCTGCAAACATATTGGAAACAATAAGTTTTTAACGGTCACACGAATAGTCTGCAGCTGCAGCCTAATTTTTATTTGGTAACTATAATCTTCAACAGAACTTTAACCGATTCTTTTTGTAAAAACTTGAAGTATGCGGCTCTGAAAGCTACGAATGTGAAAGCACAAAAACGTTGAAATGAAAATGACTGCGTCGGCAATGGTCTTGTCACTTCTTTATCTCATGTAGTGGTGGCATTGACTTCATGTGCAGGACAACGGGACACACGACCAGCGCTCCATTTTTAAGCGGAGCACGCCGACACTCGATCGAGTCATGGGAGAGAAGAAAAAAGAAAAAGAGCTAGCCGCTCCGCCTTTTAGCTGTCGAGGTGCGCTGGTGATTCATTCATTTTAAAGAATCCGTTCAGTAATCGTCTTGTACATTTACAAAAGCGGGCAGACAGTGCGAATTGTGAGGATTGCAAATAATTGAAGCGACATGCCTCCTGAACGAAGAATGACCGAGGCTGAAATACGTCGGAAGGTTAGCAGCTAATTTCATTGATGTAGTGTGCAGGTGCAAGTTTTTTGACTTATTTTGTTAAAACTTACCAGTGCCTTTTCAAGCGGAAGACTTTATTCGTGTTAAAAATCTCAATCAAAATTTTGTTTTGTCACTACGTGGCTACCAGTTACATCTAGGATATGACTTTTTTTCTAAGGCAAAGCTGCAGTCGGCTACTAACTTTTTGAAACATTTTGCCTCTAATAACTGGCGTTTTTAAGAAGGGCTTTGTTTGAGTTTGTGAATGACTGACCTCGGCGTCTTACAGTTACATAACGACCTTTCTGCAGTTTTAGGGATTCGGTTCAACTGTGTTTCGTTGGCGGTCGTGATGATTTGTCACGTATTGTTTTGCTGAGCCTGAAACACATCGTGCAAGCTCTAATTCGAAAAAATTTTTCTTAGACCAACAAGCCCATTATGGAGAAAAAGAGACGGGAAAGAATTAACCGTTGTTTGGAAGATTTGAAAAGTATAGTGTTGACATCAGTATCAGAGGAGGTGAGTTTAGTAGCAAATACCGGCATGTATTTCTTAACGTTATCCCTTACACATGGCTAACGACTGCACGTAACACATGATGCACGCAAAATTGCTTGTAGATTTTGAGAAATTTCAAAACAAAGCGGTTGAAGCTTTTATGGAGTACGTGTTCACAAAGCAGCCGCCTATGTTTTTGTCAATATCACAGTTTCGATGTCACTTTAATAAACTGCACAACTTTTGCTGAAAAACGCGATGCCAAGATTCAAGCAGCAGCGAAATGTGGGAGTGTGAGAAATTTTTTGTTGTTAGCGACTTTCTAGGGTTTGTTTTTGTCTGCCTGTAGTATACTACACAAAGTGGGCTTCACTGTTACGATTGTGCGAATTCTGTATAAAGCAATTAGCGCCTGAGCCAGCTGGTTTTGGGCAAGTAATGCCCTACTACAACCATGAACTTCACAGATCTCTTTCTCTGTGACCTCAAAGAGTGGGAGTAAAAAAAGAACATAAACCACCCAAGGATACTTAGTACATCGCGAGGATTTATTTCTACGTCAGTAAAATAGAATACTTCTGCAGCATGCAGTTACTAGCTGAAAGCTACTGGAAATCTATGTAGAGCCTTTTAAGTGTCGTCTTAAACTTATTAAATGAAGCGAGAATAGGCAGAGCCCTACTCACATTAGTTGAAATCGATTTTCATCATCTTCCCAGAAACGTGTGATATACTGATACTTTATGATGGTAGACACCTGCCGCTTGTCTATGACGCAAAAGTTTCGCTTGCAGTCCATTGATCACATATGATAACAGTAAATTAATGTTTTGAAAATGTGAATATTTTGAAATTGTGACTATGTAACTATAATCAGAAGCATAATTTACAGTCACGTCCGAACAAGTTGGAGAAGGCAGATATACTCGAAATGACGGTTCGTTACCTGAAGAGCATTCACACCGGAAAACAAACCCGTGAGTTGTTCGCTGCTTTCTAACTCCTAATTTTTTTCGATTTAGTGGAAGTTAAAATTGTAGAAGTTTCGATTTAGTGGAATAACTGATTTTGCCCGTGGGGAGTACCATTGGTGTGCGGGGTTACTTTTAAAGCTTGTGCATCGATTCCAGCTCAATAAGTTACTGTTTTGGACTTCATGAAAACCTTAAATTTGACCTGAATAATCACGAAGGTTGCAAAAACGTTATTTCAGTAAACCACCATTTTGCCGCACCATAAGGGCGCTTTGAAGCAGGCAGACCGCAGCTATTTCGGTTTTGGCTACAGAAATATTTATCACCATTTGTCATAACTTTTTTGCTCATGGTATGAAAGTGAGTCTAAACCTGATGTAAACATTGTGAACCAGGACACCCAGCTGAGCCAAGCAAACGCGCCCATTTCACCGGAGATGTCGAGCGATGTGGCTACACTCAGTGTATTAAAGACGTCACAGCATTTCTCATCAACAATGAGATTCCAGTTAAATTTCGAACGCGCTTGTTGGGTCATCTTGCGGACAAATGCAATCCTGCTGGCGTGTCGCATTTGGCAAGGACAGAATCAGACGCTCCAAGCAGGTTGCCGCCAAGGAGAACGATTGCGCATCAATTCCGAGCGAACGTTTCCCAACACTACATTTCCGAGCTAAACTTCCTGAGACACGACGACAGACACCAGGACATGGCGTCCAAATCTTCAAGGGCACGCACCGGGCTCCTTCCAACCTTGATTCAAGGAGCTCCACGCGATAACAGTCCCGTCGCAATGCTGCCTTATGCTGTTTCAGCATCCACAGGCACAGCATACTCACCTGTTCCAGTATCGCTCATTTCTAATGGGTCGGCGTCGTTACCTTTTGTCTGCCGGCCGGTGTCTTCTCCAGCCCCGTCGTTCGCTTCGCAGCGCAGTGAGGATTGGACAAGTGACCAAGCTTCGATCTCTCCAGACCCGATTCTTACAACCGGCCCGGNCAAGAACATGCAACTGGCGTCGCCAGTTTCCTGCAAAACAGACATCAAACCGTCGCACTTTTTCGGTGACAATCGACATCATCATATGAGCAGTGATTCGGGAAATTGGTCGTCTGGTTCGGCTCCTCCTTCCCCTGCAGTGCCAGCTGAGTACAAGATTAAGCATGATAGGAAAGTCGCGGATCTGATTAACGGTGCGACCTGCTGCGTTTCAACAGCAGCCACTGTCTCGCGCGCCGAGGTGTGGAGGCCTTGGGGTTTGTGAACTGTTTTGCCTTCAAGGGTTTCAAATCGCACTTTAGCGTGAGTTTTGTTTTTGTGAGAAGCGAGATTTACTGCCTGCGGCGGAAGCCGGATGGTTCTTCGTTGATAGATCTTTTCTTTGTTTATTGCCCAGCAGAATTCGAGCGGTTGTGCTAAATACTCGTAACTGTGCTTACTCGCGCTGTTTTTCATTGTGCGCAACTTTCCTTTCCGCTTTGATTGAACTACGCCGAGAATTTCCTTTGTCTTCTTGCTGCATGCATTTACTGTTTTCGAATAAATAAGATAGTGCCTTTTATCCCAACCCGGAACTTTCCTGCGGTGAAACATCATCCTAACTAGGCGGCTGATTTAAACGTAGCTGGAAGCGTGCCTGCGCCAAGTGTTCGTTGTTTGCCTCATGGTTTACATGAAACCATGCGTCAATTTGGCGACAGCGCATTGGGTACGTCAACTCCGTTGTGCGGTGTCCTGCAAAATGACTCGGTCTATTTTTGAGCAACGTTTGCTCTCTAGGCGTCGCCCTGCAAGAAACGTGTCTGTCACAAAGCGCAAGTTCAAAATGCCGGTGCCCACTTCAGTTGGGTGTCGCTGCGATGCTTCTGTCGTCACTGACGGCGCAAGCTTGCCGCACTGGCTGTTTCGTGATTGTGTTCTCAGTGCGCAGCACCGCAGACGTTGATTTTGGGTTGCCGCACCAAGCGAAAGTTCTAGCTCTTGTTGCGCCTCTGCCATGCAGTTTTGACTGGCATGAATTCCTGACTTGGGGTCGGTGCGCTGCACTAAACGTACCCTCAAGAGTCGAAAGCTGCAGTTCTCGCGCAGTAAAATGCGTTTGTTGAACAGTTGAATGACATCGGGGACATTTCGTCGAAAAGAGCTGCTGTGTGATAAAATCCGTTGCAGGGCACTCGTCATTAAATCATTCTGAAGGTCTTTCGCTTTGGGTTTTTAAATAGCGCCTCTACCCAAATTCCGCAGAAAATATTTTGGTTTTACTACAGTGACTTTTCTTCACCAACATTAAGTGGGGTTGCTTGCTGGCACTGACCTACATTTGCAGACTTGCACTGAAAAAAGGCATTTGCCCTGTCAGTAACGTTGCGCATGGATTTGCCATTATCTAGGCTAGAGACGTGAAGGGCCAACGGTGAGCAGGATGCAATGACTTCAAACGCGGTTTTTAAATGTTTACCGCCCAATGATTGCGTTTGACGCGCTTGAAGCCGCAAGCTGTCGTCGGTGTCACGCGTCCTGTGCCTCGCGGTGTGCTCGTGTCACCGTCGCGTGTGGGAAAAGTCAACAGCTTACTGGTTCCGGCGCATGGGATGATGACACGCACACACTTTATCGGAAGGTGTGTGTGAAAATGTGCGCGTGTGCGCTTCGGATATCGGGTCACAAAAGTTAGCGTCCTAAATTCAAACACAATTTACTTAGGCCACCTCAGGTTCGGGCCCACGTCACGAATGAACGTGGTAGTACAATGACAACGAATAACTTAACTTCTTCTCATATGTTTCTTTTAGATTAACGTATGGCTCGTTGAAGTTAACCCATTTTGTGAGGAAGAATAAGAGTTGCGTTGAAGCTGCTGTGCGACTATTTAAAGCACCTCTGTTTGGTGATTTCTCGAAAAAGCAGCAAGTTTGATCCACTAGTTCTTAAAGCGAAGCGCACTAAGAGCTATTGAACGTCAGGACGTTTTTGAAAGAAAAACCGAAACCGGCGTTTTTCTGCAGGAATAAGAAATTCAATCTCAACGTTTTACGCGGAATTTAAATAAAATGCATTTAAATTTTTACGACACTGACTGACGTAATGGTATTCACTTTTTCGCTGCGCGTTATTCTTCAGCTCAAAATTCATATATGCAGCCGTGGCGGGTTCTCTCGTGGTACAGTATTAGAAGAGCGGCTGCACATTGATTAATTTGACACTCCTTACAAAACTGGAAAACGATCACACACGTCTTCTCGAAAGGTTCACAAGTTTGAAACTGTTATGTTGTTTACTTGGCTTGAAAGAAAATGAAAAAATTTGTATGTGGTTTTGCACATCGTCTGAAACAGTGATTCTCAGCGTGGTCCACCTGGAAATTCTAGTGGTCTACAGAGAGTTCCATAAATGCTTGATAAAAGGTTCCTGAAAATTGCAACGTTTGCCGTACAATACATTACGTAAGGTGTCAACATAACAGAATGGCCCATCGGATATTTTTTAAAGATGGTCCATGGGCCGAAAAAGGTTGAGAACCATTGGCCTAAAATACATTAAATCATAAATTTACCAAACTGTCCAAATTTTACTCTTACTCTCCGAATTTGGGCATTCTGTGTTGAAAAGTAATTAATATAACATTGCATGCGAATGTACATATTCATTTTGCATTAAAAGTTACACCTGAAATGAGTTCGAAGAATTATTTTTTTCTTGCTGAAACGTCACAGTGTTTTCGAAAATCTTGCTAAGAATCGCAGCAAAATCCGGAAAATCCCTCGAAAAGTTTCTGATGCAGCTCAAAAGCACGAATGATTGTCAGCGGGAAAAGAAGATTGTTTGACTGTTAACATCGTGGATTACGTGCAGCTGCAGGCGTTGATTGCCTAAGACAGCGCTTGGTACTTAGAAATAAAAATGAGATAACGAAAATTAACATAATCCTGCATGATATGAGTTGTACAAGCCAAGGAACTTACGACATATCGCGACCAGTTGTGAACAAATTCTAGCTGGACAAAAATAAACTCTTATCTTCTGAAACGTTTCAAGTAGTGTGAGAAGCGGTGCAAGAAAAAGGACAATCATTGTTTAAAATCACTGTGAACAACATTTTTTCACCAGAGGGTTTATTTACTGACGTTTCACGCAACCTGAAATCTGAAGGTAGGAAGCAGTTTTTCTACCACAGAGATCTCAGCTCAGACAGCAGATGTCGTGCTACTGCGAATATGAATATGGTGTGATGATTGATGAAGTTTTTGGACACATTGGTATCACTTGATATTGACCATTTGGTTAGTATCTAAAGCGGGGGTTCTTAACCTAGGGTCCGTATTGAATTCCTTAGGGGTCCATGAATGTGTTTTAGGGGGTCAGTAAAGCAAAATCAAACCAAGAAAATCGCTCACTTTTATCGGCCCATTTGGACCATTGTTCAGCTTATTCCACCTCGACTGTAGTCTGACATGTTCAAGTTGCACGTCGACTGATCGTTTTTTATTTGATTTTGGTGATGGCAATTGGCGGATGGCCAAAGCCTTAAAATTGCTTCTTTCCGGGGCGGTTGAGATGCTGACGGTAAGTGACCAAACCTAATTTCTCAATAATCGAAAAAATGTTGTTTGAAAAAAGGAAGAGGCCTGCAGCGGTTTGGGGTACAGTGAAAGTGGTCTGCGGCGACAAAAGGTTTGAGAAACACTAATCTAAAGCAAACTTCTTTATCGTCTGCTTTAGATCTTGAAGCATTAATGTTGCTTAAAAGTCTTTTCAGAGTCTACAGAGACGACATGTATTTTGAGTTGACTTAGCTGATGGTTGAAGTTAAATTGAGAAATTCATTCCATTCAGTTTCTGGTGCTTCAACCAAAAATGTTTCCAGAGTTTGATAGAGACTCTGATTTTGACAGTTGGCGTAGCAAATCATGCCAGACCACATCAAAGATAATCTGATGATGTCACAGTTGCTGCTTTGCACGGGTCAGAGGTAAGACAAACTTCTTAACCCTCGGATTTTTTTTATAAGTACTCAAATACCAGATAGTTATGGACATTTACATAAAGGTCAACGGTAGTACTTCTCCAGCGCAAAGTGCGTCAGAAGCAGATGTTATGACTCAAGACCTGCTGCAGAGAAAAACTGCAACAAACCAAGCATCGATTCTTTACATCCAGCCAAAGACGTTTCCAAAAGTATTGTTTTCAGCTAGGCAACAATAAGGTTTCCATGAAACTTCTCGACTCAATTTGAGGAAGTACTTATTTGTAAACAACAAAGACCTAATGTGGTGTAAAATGACGGTGATTTAATATTATTGCCTGCTGCTTTGTTGCAGCTTTGCCGCGTACTGCCCGCGAGTGATTATTTGACAATTCCTTTGATTGTCGCTCGGAAATGTCGCAATGAATTGTTTACAAATCGAGGATCGGCAGGTTTCATAGCGCGACAAAAACCAACTGTACTGTTCTGGCGAAAAGACTTTGTGCACCATCCCTCTTGACAATCAGGCGACTCTGGTCTGGCGCCAGAAAAGTGTACGTAGAGGGAGTTTTTCGAAGAGCGAATATGTAACTACCGGATTAACTGTTTTGTTGTGACTGCGATCACGCACCTTGCAACCCAGATCTTTGGAAATCACTGGAACCTATTCGTACCAGGTCTGTCATGAAAAGTTCACCTCTGCGTTTCTCGATCTTTTGAGATAATCCACCGACTGTTCAGATAAACGAAACCACCTTGATAAAAGAATCCGCGCACAGAATATTTTTGACGGTGAGGTTTGATGTGACTGCGTACTGCGGAGTCGAAAACAGCAAATGTTCGAGGTTCGTAGAACAGGAATAATGGAGTGAAAATATCGAATCTGAGTTGAGCTCTCCAGCTCTTAAGACTTTTCTGAACTTAGGAAGAAAACGAACGTTAATATGAAAAACTAACTGACTGCTGTGATCTTTCACCAACCCTATGCTACACAGTGACAATCTTTGTTAGCATTGGTAAATAATTTCTCTTGCTATCGTGTTTTCATTTATTCTAATTTCCACTGACAATTGCCTACTTTTTTGCATGATGGCGTTTTGTGTTGTTTCTATTTTCCAACTGAGTCATATGAACCAAAAGTCAATCAATCAAAACTTTGGTGCTATTTGCAGCAAAGAGAAAAACCTTTGCCCAATTAATGGTTTTACAAAATGCTCAGTTATTTGCCTTGCTGGTAGAGAGATTTTGTGTCAGACTCTTCGTCCGTAGCAACTTAGTGGATTTTTCATGTTTATCACGGAACGATTTCGACGGGACTCGAACTCCCGACTTGACCTGTCGTGCCACATGCTTTGACATCACCGAAGCAAAAAGGTCGTGCGCCTGATCGACCAATGCAACTTTGGCAAAGAGGCAGAGCTGATTTGGTTGGGCAGGTTCAGACATGCTCAGTGTTGGTGATCTCTTTAGGTTTACTAGAAATGCTAAAATGTTTACAACAGTGACTACGGAAACTTTTGCACGTGTCCAAATTGTTTATTACCGTTGACTCGAAAGTTGATTTTCGTATTTTAGTTAAAGATTCTTGGGGGGGTCTTGTATAGATTTTACTGCATGGTTTCAGTAAATAAGTGAGATGTAAATCAAACTGATAGAGTTCCATCTTTTAATCTCTCAGTGACGAAGTAGCTTTTCCCCAAACAACTTAAAAATATTTTTTTGTTGTTTAAAAATTCGTTGCATGCAGCTTAATAATACAAAAATACTTTCAGTGATGATCATTTGCTAACAATCGGACAGGCGGGCAGAGTCCTAGTGAGCTTTCAAAAACACGGTTTCTTGTTACGAAGCACCATTCGTAGAATTGTGTGTTGCGGAGTAACATTGCGGGATCTTAAACCAGTTCGAAAATAATTTTGGATGCGCTGAATTTACCAGGTTGTTGAAGGGACGGTATCTGATAAATTTAATAAATACGGTACAAATTGAGCAACCGATTCAATCAAAAGTTTGTGATGCACTTGGATCAAACAATTTTTTAAATCAAATATTGAGACTGCTGTTTGGTCAAATGGGTAATTATTTTTGGCAATTTTCATTGTGTTTTTATGTTAGTCACATAAAAAGCCGCCTTTTTCTGAGATGTTGATTTAGACCTGTTATGTTTACAGGAGCGTTCTAACATGGACTAGCCCTTCCAAGAGATCGCGGCAAATACCTTGTTGAAAAGACGTTTGGTGGTACAGAACTTGAAGATGGCGTGAAGTAGGAGATTCATCCCAAAGCTTTTCGTCTGACACTCTTCAGGGGATATCGTCAGA
>JGI24159J19872_10010820_pt1 | contig 11975 bp, 4 predicted proteins | sample Ectturendosymbi4_FD_19872 | JGI IMG/M metagenome (IMG submission 19872) | reverse complement strand
ACATCTTTGATCTTCATGAAAACCGAGTCCAGGGAATTTGTAGACACGGAATTTCAAAGTTTTTCACTATTTTCCTTCAATCGAGATTTCAATCAAAACCACTTTATCGAACAATATCCCTCGAAGTCTTTCCGTAGTCTTGCACTACTGGACTTTTAACATATTTTGCATCGGAGACAGCATCACGGGCCGGTTACGCATGGCTGGGCAAAGTTAGCTTGCAGTTAACGTAGGCTTTAAGGGAGAACAACTATTCTTGATAAATACATAGTTATTCAAAAAACTTCAAAGAACAAGAAGAATCGTGAGCAGGAAAACGAACAGCTTTGGTGCTTGGGTGCCTTGCTCTTATTTAAATAATATATAACATTCAATTTTTTAAAAGATGTGTATTTTCCGCACCGTCGCGCAATGCGACACGGTTGACCAAGCAAGCTGAACAAAAAACTGGTGTTTGCTATTAACACGCTGAGTAACATGTGGCATAATGTGCCGAGCAGTTATAACTTACGTTTTGAGTGTTTTCAACGGTTCGCCATCAATATTCTTCGTTCCTGATTCTGGGTCAACTGTTGTCAACACACAACTGCCAATACAACAAGAGGCTCGTTAACCTTTTTCATTCATGACAAGTATCTGAGAAAAATGTCTTGAGTTGTTTCTGAATTTATTCCACACATAAAGATCAGGTCACTATCATCACACCCCTCGTACCAAGCATTGCTATCGCTCACTTTCAAAAATTTATTTTTTCTCGTGGTAGAACACTTTTAGGGTATAGCTGAGAGAATGTAAAGAAATTTTAAAAATCATGGGAAATCTGATGCACCCTATTGTGCGTGCAAAAAACATAAACTGAATAAATAATAAACACTTGCATGAACAATTGAAACCTTTGTATTTGAGTGAAAGATGTATAAGGTCATTGTCTTACACGCCAGCTGACAATTAATGAAACAATGTTTGAGACTGAATGTTTAAAATGATAGGCTGCTCTATGCATACAAATTAAAAAACAATATCCATTGTAGGAAGGATTTGCTATTAACTTGAAGATTGTAGATTCCGTTGCAGCTGAAGATCTCATTAAAGATCCGAGGTCAATAGCAAGTATTATCTGTGTCACATTAGCAATAGCGTAGATTATTTGAAGTTTAGAATACTTTCTGATTTAATGAACAGATTTATGGTTGGGCAGTATCTAAACAATAATATCCAGTTTTTGCTTTGGAAAGGCAAAAAAGAACATATGAAATGAAATTTCCGGCCTTTGCAAAATATGTGGCCACTTCTTTTATGTCAGTTGCTTCTCAGAGTAAAGGATTAAAATGGCTCTAAATTTTTTGTAACCATAAACCCCATCTGTAAACACTAAACTGTAACCTTAAACCAGTGGTTTTCAACCTTTTTCATGCATCGACCAACCCATTTTACAACCCAGTTTAAGCTAACAACCCCCTTCTGAAAATTTCTAATCAGGCATATGAAATGCAGTTGTGTTTGCATAAAAGAAAATCACAAATAATTAAAAAATAATATGCAATATCACTATGTTGAACAAAGACTCATTTATTAAATTCATGCACATGGTAGCATCAGTGAGAGAGATCCGTGTCACATACAAATCATTCCACAGCAAAACTCATTGAAAACTAAAATGACTCCCTTAGCTACTGCTTTCAGATAACTAATTTATAAACAGCACATTCTTACTTCACAAAGTTATTTGTGCGTTGCCAAATGCAACAGTACTGTAATGGTCACAATCACACTCAACACTTTGTAATGGTTATAAATTCAGGGTTCCTATGCAGTCCTGAAAAGTATGGAAAAAAATTGTCATTTTCCAATCTGGAAAAGTTTGGAAAAAGTTTTTTTATCTGTTAGTATGGAAAAAGAGAATAATTTTCCATTCTTTTCAGACTTGGTCTTTTGATATACATTTTCATAATATTTTGTTCAAAATTGATGCAATTTCACTTATATCGTGTTAAATATTATAGTGCCTATATTTGACCTGGGACCGTCATGGGAAAAATTTAGGTCTGGAAAAAGTCTGGAAATTTATTTTCAAAATTGTGTAGAAACCCTGATAATCACACTTAAAACAATTTTGAATCAAAAAGTATATATAGGCTATCATTTTTGCCAGGTGATCCTATTATTTTGGCTAGCAAAAAGTGATTCCATATATGAAATACATAATATAGAAGAAATTGTGAATATTTTTATAAGAAGCTCTCGTCACCCCTAGAAAAAAGGAAACAACCCCTACAGGGGTCATGATCCCCAGGTTGAAAACCACTGCATTAAACCTTAACCTTTAATGCTTACACTAAACCCTAATCCTAAACCCATGTCTGTGTTTTGAAAGTTTTTTAAGGATGTACATCACTAGTAATCCCAAAGCTTTCAACATACAATCTTGTGTGAGAACATCCAATAACCATACAAACCAGGGGCAGATCTAGGGAAGGGCGATTGGGGTGAGTCCCCTCCTAAAACTCACAAAAGTATCTTTATACACTATGATTTTTTTTAATTCATAAAACAGCATTCGCGATATAAGGCCATTTTGTCATCCATTGTTTTGCCACACTGGTGTTATGAAGTATGCTTCATCCCTCTTACACTGAGTGAAGCCTTAGTGAGACTTGACTACTGAATATTACTGGCTGCATTCGCCCCTGATACAAACCAACGTGTGATCCAAACCGAGAACTCCTTGCACAGTAGCACTAGTCACTTCTTACTCGACCACGTTGATGGTGGTGTGAATGTCTCTAACTCAAGTGTTATATCTGGTGTAAAACTGAATACAGTTTTCCAAACCGGATACAGTTTTTAGTCCTTTGAAACCAAAAATTGGATATGGTTGTTTAGACAATAATTTGTGATTTTGCCACACCCTACTTCATAACTAGAAAGAGTATTTTAATTTGTTAATCATGTTAAAACAAAAATAAACTTTCTGAAAACAAGGCTGCTGAAAAAGAGTTGCTGGCAGAAGATGCATTCAAGAAGCCAGTAAAATGGCTATTGGGACACCTAAACCTGAATTAGTAAGAGATGTCATTAATGGAGTATGTCTGCAGCATTACATAAAATGTCTTGAGCAATGGAAAGATGATCCAAATGTTGATGTTCACACTGCAGATGAAAATGTGGAAGAGGAATTATAAATAAATCAGTATTTTAATCACTATTTTACCTCATCCTCAGGTATTTGCATAGGGCATCTGACTAGAAAAGCATATAGTTATTTCAGATGTCCTGGGAACAACATCAAGGCTGTTCTAATGTTGTTTGTTTTCTGTGGCATGGTTTGATGTTTGTTTGTAGTTGTTCCTAAATAAACTGATACTGATATGTCTTTTTGTAAATTAACGTTTCTGTTTCTTTGGTAGATAAATGGATTTTTGAATGGGAGCCCTGGCACAGTAGGTGCTTGTGCTTTGGTTTGAGACTTTTCTGCTCTGAAGCCTCCGAACATACATTCTCACTAGAAATGTGGTCAAACAATAACTACCTGGTAGCTGCCATTACTATCACTGCAGCAGTGGCAACTTCAGTTGCGTACTTTGTTTTGACAAGACGCAAGCAATGGCGAAGAGTTGGCACAGTTTCAAAGCTCTATGTTTATCCTCTTAAATCTTCAAGAGGTCTTGATGTCAGGGAAGCATCTTTTATTTCCTGTGGCATTGGTTTGTGTAAGACAAAAGATTCCATTGACAGGTTAGTAGTATATTTGCAGACGTTTTTAAACTTGATATGGGTTAAGGCTACTTATCATTTACCTTAGGCTAAACATTGTTCAACAATAGTTTAATACAGATTGCTCAGTCAATTATTTTGAATGTAAGCAGTTCTGATTTTGCAAGCTTGCCTTACTGAATTTCATGGCAAGCCGATACACAAGATTTTTTTAAACTTGTGCTTCATGCTATAGGAACAATGCAACCACGTTTTCATTATGCCTAAGGAAAAGTGTGACATGCTTGTGATTTGCAATAGAATATTAATATATTTTTTCCAAAAAGCAGAGGTGAGGACAAAAAAAGGGTTGTCAATTCTTCTCTACATAAGTGCTAGACTGCATACTGCAGTAACCATTTTCTCTCTACCTTGCACATACCACACACTGCATATTTTGCACTGAGCAGCAATCAGGCATATTTTTTCATGCCTTACATACTCAAAAGTGTTCCCATACGGCATGATAGTTTGGTGACCAGTAACATCCACAGTTTCTGAATTGTCATGCATGTCAAGTAAAATGTACCTAGTACCTGCTTCATTCAATCATGTTTATTTGGAAACTTCACACCTTGTATGCAGCATGGCCTATGTAAGATATGGCCGGATATGTCACTATTTGCCACCTGTTGCTAACAGACCAATTGTCAGCTTGCTGGGTCTGACTGAGTGCAGATGTGGGGTTTTAAAAGTGGTTAGTTAGGTGTGTATATTTAAAACTGTTGTCTTAGTTTTAAAACAATCTTACTGGGACATGTGTATATAGGAGCATGTGCTGTTTAGTACTAGAGCGGTAGTACATTAGACAAGACCCATGCTTGACATGTTGGAAGTTTTTGTTGTCCAGTGATATGCACATCTGCTTTGACTGTCAAGTTTGCCAGTCACACAGGCTGAGAAGTTAATGTTGCCAGCTTGTTCCTCCTGAAAGCTACATATTAGCTTTAGTCTTTTGATATGGTGGTTGAAAACATTCAGTAATTACTGTAGAAGCCATATGCAGTGTGGTTTATAGTTGCTTGGGTTAAGAATGGGTTAGCTTAAAAGGTGAGGGATATAATTACTGTGTTTATAACACAACTAAAGGTAAGATTTTGGGTAGAGTTTAGGTGATAAAGCAACTTTTAACTGTAGGCCTAGTGGATGAGACTGCTGCATTGTAGCTTGCATGAATAGGCTGCAAATATTCCTCAGTGCATGAGAAATTGTTTAAGTGCTGTCCATATTTGAAATGCTGAGCATGTTGACTTGGTTAGTCCCACATTCAAACCAGTACTGTACCATGGAAAAATAGATGGTACATTTGGTAAACATGCTTCGCAGACAGGGTAGTGTAAGTTTGGTTATGTGCTCTTTATGGAAACGAAAATTGCTGCAACTTTTTTAAAGTGTATTAATTGCAACATGGCAGTTCTGACTCCTGAAAATGTGAGAAGTATTTTTATATAGCCTGCAACCCTTTTTGCTATTAATGACTAATTGGTATGTGTGCTAAAATGATAACTTTACTAGTTTTAATTTTTGCAAAATTATTTCTGGCTTAATTGTTCTATTTGTACATCATGAAAGAATAACTGCAATGTGAATCAGCCTGCCTCCAATTGCCATCACCAAAATTAACAAAAAAATGTGAATCATCAATGTTTGACAGTCGGTACCACATATGTTTTAACAGTTGCACATGGTAAAATGGTTAGAAGATTGTGGGTTATGGCTGTTAATCTGGATACAACACCAAACATGAAAAACTGCATGGATTTTCTTTTACTTTCAACAAGCCTGATTTATTAACCAAGTGGATCAAATTTGGTCAACTGATCTGACTGGAAGCCAACTAAAATTTCCATAGTGTGCGTAAAACGTTTATCATTTGAGCTCTTTGAACTCACCGTCTGGTTACTCGAGAAATAAAACAAATGTATGGGTAACATTATACAGCATTGTTTGTAATAAAGAGACTGGCTCTCCGTCAGTGCAAGAAGCCATGAAAGTAGATTAAGTTTTGCATGAGCAAATTCAATTTTGCAATTTGCCTGGTGCAAATTCTTGCAAGCATTAGATTTACATGATGTAGTTTCATGGCAATATCCTCTATGGTTTAATTCAAGAAACTAATTAAACTTTGGCTTTGTTATCACAATTAACTTGAAAATTGGCCACACTGCATTCAATGTTGCATGTTGATAATTTTACGTGAGGAGATGCAAAATAGGTAAAATACTACAGATGCTAACTCTGTAAATGTTGTTATTCATGCTGAAATGAGAAATGTTCTGGTTTATTAAGGTTTGGTCAGCTCAACTGTGTGTGAGTTAATATTCAGTTTTCGTATCACATGTGCATTATCAAGTGTTCTGGTTTGCATTTGATTCTTTGTTTTAATCTATTTTTATGTAGACATTTACCGGTATAAGAAACAATGGTTACGTTTTGTGCAGAACATTTTTGGTTGCCAAACCAGATGGTGGGATGGTGACTGGTCGACAAGAACCACGGTTGGTGCTCGTCGAATCTCATGTTAACCAAGAACATCTTTCTCTCTCAGCACCTGGAATTGAAACTCTGAACATAGCAATTCCTAAGAATACATCAAACATTGCAAACTGCAGGTAAAGTCTCTGAGCTAACAATTACTTCATTATTTTTTACAGCAAGGGCATTGCTACTGCTTGTGGAATGTTAGCTCCTATGCTTTTATGAATAATAAGTCTACTGTTGCCTACTTTCTCCACCTTTTAAAACCTCTCCGTTTCCACTATGCCACTCATACAAATGAGCTTTCTCCAACTTATTGTGCATTTGCTGGGACTGAGTGGGTACAAAATTGTTTCGAATGGTTTTCTATCAGAAAGCTAAGTTGTGGTGAAAGCCACCAGTGTGGAATCATATCGTGCTTTTCAAGTGACCGATTGACTGGAACTGATTAAATAAGCCCACCTCACAATTCATGGCAAAATATTGGATACTTTTTGTGTCGCACAGGGTTTGGGGTGACGATATTAAAGGCATCGACTGTGGCGAGGAGGCGGCTTCTTGGTTGAAGAGATATTTTGACGCGGACTACCGGTTGATGTTTTTTCCTCGTGGGGCTACCACCAGAGAAGTTTATAAAGCAGAAAAAACGAGTCAGCAGAAATCTAAACCATACGGAAAGGCATATCTTCATTATTCTTTTGTGTTGCGAACTGTTGCGCAGACTTTTTATCTAAACCAGGGGATCTCCAAACTTTTTTGTCCGATGGCCACATAAGCTTCCGCACAACAATTTGGAGACCGGACATGTTACCCAATGTGAATGTTTCGGTATATGTTACATTCTACCAAATGAACAAATGTTTCGTAAAAATACAGTATTATTTTTCCATTATTGATAAAATTTCTTGGCGGGCCAAAGTTTGGAGACACCTGATCTAAACAATTGTAATACTGCGTATAAATTTTCCTACTCATTATAATATAGATCCTTCCTGTTTTTTTCCTGAGTGAATGTGGTTCAGAATTTCGTGAGTTTTATCTGTCATTGTAGAAATCTGGCCAATGTGCATTTGACTGCTACGAAGAGCAACCAGAAGGGCTTGCTGACTTCACAGCTTTTCACACTTGCAGTTCAGTCACATTATACTCCCTTTGGAGTGACACAGCGGTCAGCAGCACCACCCCCCACTTGCTTGCGCCGGGAGCCACGTTCGTAGCCGTTGGTACAATTGAATGACGAGGCGCCACTAAATTCTCCAGTTACTATTTAGTTTGAATCAATTCTTAACTGCTTTTCGCTTTCGTAACCATTCGGAAAGTTCTCAGTTATGCTTACAAGCATGCGCCTGTTTCGCGTATCTGAAGCATGTGCAGATTCAGCGCTTGTTTCTTGGTGTACTTTTCGATCCAACTTCTATATCCACCATCTTGCTCAGGCTGTCTACCACGATTGCTCTCCATGCAATGTTCTGTCCGAAGCGTCGGTAGCTGACCTCAACTCGCGTCTCGAAAAGAAAGTCTCAGAACGCAACTTCCGACCCAACGTGCTCGTTTCCGGTTGTCCTGCTTTTGAAGAGGTGGTCTTTTCTTGTCTCTCGTGTGAAGCGTGTGTGTAAACGGTGGAAACGTTTTCGCTGTAGTACAGTCATGTCTTAAACTCCAGGAGTTCTGATGAATAGCTGATGCTGAAAACAGCACGTCCGCTCATCTCAACTTCGTTTGGCTCTGTGTTTGCAGTATGTTAAATGCTAAATACTGCAAATAACACACTGCAGTATGCCAGTGGTTCCCAAACTTGTTCGAACCGTTACCCAAATCAAGGTAGCGATTATGTCTTATTACCCACCAACAAAAAATTTTCGCATTTCATGTGGAAAATTTCTTTTGCAGTGATTGCTCATAATACTAAACAAAAATGCGGTTTGGTTCTGCGTTACCCCTCGAAGAATCGCATATTTCCCCCGGGGGGTAATTTACCCCCAGATTGGGAACCATTGCAGTATGCAGTGTGTTATGCCGTTTGTGTTTTTTCTATGCAGAAAGAAAACAATATTAAAACTTTGTGCATGCTGCATCGTTCGGAATCGGTTTGAAACAACTAGGTTTGTTGATATCATCATACTTTCTATGGATGGATCCCGTCGTGACGCTTTCTTAGTTTTCTTGCGTCGAACAGCTTGTTCGGCTTGATTGCTGTATGATGAAGAAATCGATATTTTAAAAATAAAAACTGTTGACGTTTATACTTTGTCGCGATGACGTTTACAGCACGTTTCTCTTAGTACATGCCCCGGATGTATCCATTATGGTTGAGCTCAATCTTCTGAGTTTTTCACCCAGTTTAAATAGTTTACAATTTGTCGAATTGTTCAAGGTAGAACTCAGGCGAACTTTTTTATTTTGACGCAATAACCTTGTTGGTTCAGGATAACTGGACCAACGTGAAAATAGGTGACGTCGAGTTGACATGGGTCAAGTTTTGTTCCCGGTGAGTTTTGAAGCGTTTTGTTCGGTGCTTCGAAACTTTTGTTCGGTGTTTCGAAACTTAGCAGCGGCGACAACAAGAGATGCTTTTTCTCGTTGAAACTGCTCCGTTATAGTTCTTCTGCTGATAATCGGTTGCTTGTTCCCTCCAAGCCTTTATCTCATGGCTGCATGTTTTCTTCACTGTTACGTAATAAACGCCTACTTGTAGTCTTCAGCTGACCAAACTCTTGTTGCATGTTGTTTAAGTTGCGACAAACTCAAACTTGCATTTTAATCAGTTGTCGTGCAGCGCATGCAACGTACAGGAGACATGCTACCGCACGGGAGTGAATGGTTCGCTTGACTGTAGTTAACGTGTGTGTTATCTGGGGACTGTTGGCCATTTTATGGGACTGTCAATTGTTCTGGAACTTCCCGTCAGTTTCTAGAACTGTAAGCAATGTTCGATGTTCTTGGATCTAATTTGATTCAAGTGTACCGATACGATTTTGAGCGATAGCAATGCTTGGTATGAGGGGTGTGATGATAGTGACCTGATCTTTATGCGTGGAATAAATTCAGAAACAACTCAAGACATTTTTCTCAGATACTTGTCACGAATGAAAAAGGTTAACGAGCCTCTTGTTGTATTGGCAGTTGCGTGTTGACAACAGTTGACCCAGAATCAGGAACGAAGAATATTGATGGCGAACCGTTGAAAACACTCAAAACGTAAGTTATAACTGCTCGGCATATTATGCCACATGTTCATGTTACTCAGCGTGTTGATAGCAAACACCAGTTTTTTATTCCGCTTGGTTGGTCAACCGTGCCGCATTGTGCGACGGTGCGGAAAATACACATCTTTCAAAAAATTGAATGTTATATATTATTTAAATAAGAGCAAGGCACCCAAGAATCAAAGCTGTTCGTTTTCCTGCTCACGATTCTTCTTGTTCTTTGGAGTTTTTTGAAGAACTATGTATTTATCAAGAATAGTTGTTCTCCCTGAAGCCTACGTCAACTGCAAGCTAACTTTGCCCAGCCATGCGTAACCAGCCCGTGATGCTGTCTCCGATGCAAAATATGTTAAAACTCCAGTAGTGCAAGACTACGGAAAGACTTCCAGGGATATTGTTCAATAAACTGGTTTTGATTGAAATCTCGATTGAAGGAAAATAGTGAAAAACTTTGAAATTCCGTGTCTACAAATTCCCTGGACTCGGTTTTCATGAAGATCAAAGATGTGCCTGTCTCACGAAGTATGTTCATCATCAGCCCTGAGCTTTTCTCCTTGTACCTCTGTTGAAATATGTCTTTTGCGCAGTTACCGCCTGTGCAAGGAGGAGGACCGCCCGACCTACGGAACGAGTCCACTTCTCGGCGTCCATTATGGCGTCATCAAAGAGGGCCGCGTTCGTGTGGGAGACGCTGTATACGTTTGCTAGACCAAATTTTATTTTTCCTTCATTCAATTTAGCTGCTCACGTAATTACGAGTTTTCTTTATTCTTCAACCGCGAAACCCACCTGAGTGCAAACCTTGTGCGAATATTGTCATTCGAGGCGTTGTGTTAAGCGGCTTCAATAGATTTTAGACTTGAAGTGTCAACAGTGAAGGCGAAACGGGGTTTCTATGCTGTTCCGAATTTTTCACATAGAAGCTGCGACGCTGCACTTTCCCGCTTTGCTGCACGACCGAAGGTTGTATCGAGATCTAGACGTTGCAGAATAAAAATTCCTGGTTAACTTATCAGGGCACAGCAGCGTATTCGTAGATGTGCTTTGTCGTGTTTGCATCAATCAAAATAACGCAATTTAATCAAAAATCGCAAAGACTTATTTGACTTGCGTAGAACTAGTTTGAATCCTCGACCAAATGTTATTGGAAAAAGTTCAATACGATCGCCTGTAAACATTGAATCCCATTGTAGTACATTTAAGTTATGCGATTGTATCCTCTTGCAAATTTTATTGGGTTGGTACTTGCGCAAGTAAAAGAAATCATAAATGTTCGGTCCTCACTTTAAATAGTACGAATCGCGTTTCTAAATAGTTGTTGTACTTGGTTTTCATGAATCAATTGAGTAGTTTTTACTGACATCTACTGTCTGTATGCTTGTTTGAAAGTGTCTGTGAAGTGTTATGTGTTATTTTGAGGTTCATTTATACCAGCGTGGTCCAACTACTTTTGACGTACGGACCATTTTACACAAACGTGACAACTTGCCACTTCCAATCAATACACATGTGAAACAAAAGATTCACAACATTTCAAACTAAAAGTGGAAGACAAGTGAGTGTGTCATTCAAATTATTACACAATCGCAAATATCAATTTATTACAAATCTCTATCAGTGCGATGCCTGTGGTTTGGCTTCTCTGACACTGTCGTTCCTTTATCAATACCAGTGTTAGTGGCAGCAAGTCGGAGAACTTTAATGGTACACGCACCGTCACATGCAGAAATCCCCAGATAATGATGCGATGCCGTATGCGAAGGAAATCACTTGGTAAAGAGAAACGAACCATAACGACAGAGACAAGATACCTCAAAAATATATAAGGCTGGGAGACCTAAGCAGTAGAAGAGTGATCATAGCATGTGATCTCTATTGCTGCTTGTAACATCGTTGTAACGTCACCAGACCTTCCTGACCACAAAAGAACATCGTCCAGTGTTTCGTGCCGTCTGCCAGTAGATTTCTGTTTTTACATTTGACTTGCTTCATCGTAGAAAATGCACTCTCTCACACGTGTTTTTTTCCAAACATCTAGTGTAATTTTTAGTGCGAAATCTTTCAGTTTGGGAGATCTATCTTTGCTGACTAATTCAAGAAGCTTTCTGCAGTCTCTAGCACCGTAAGTATTGTACATTTTTATTAAAAGATGAAATGCATTGCAGGGTTGGGCAATTAGTCTGGCTCGAGAGCCACTTCGAGAAAGCCGCGTTTAGCGGATAGATAGACAGATTTATTTGGCGATACTGAGTTGATTGTGCCAGATTTTATCTTCAAGACAACGAACGCCGGGGCACCAGAACAACAGAGGCTATCAAGACAGGTACCCCAGCGGAGCGGGCCGCACCTTATAATTTGATCGTAAAATAAATAAAACTAAATGGCAAACAGAGAAGGTAATAGTGATAGTTCTTGGTCAAATGCACTTTCTTCACCGCAAGCAATTCAGTGAGACAAATGTAAACTCACACGTTCTTCAACAAATTGCAGATTTCAAGATTTTTCCTGAATGATTCCGCGGGCCACTGCAAATGCTGT
>JGI24159J19872_10010819_pt1 | contig 11975 bp, 7 predicted proteins | sample Ectturendosymbi4_FD_19872 | JGI IMG/M metagenome (IMG submission 19872) | reverse complement strand
TAAATGACAGCTACGGCCGTCGCTTCCTGTCCCTGTATTCCTGATGAAGTATTCTGTGCTTGGTCGGGATGCATAAATAAACTGAACTGAACTGCAGATTGCATCGCTTCGGTTCCTCTTCTTTTTTGGATTGCATTCTGTTGCTTTTTTATTAGTTCTGTTCTGCTTTCACACACTGCGCCTAGCCTTCTTTCACACGGCTCTTTGCACTTCTTTCCACTAAGTATTCGCTAACAGTAGACAAAGAGTTTCTATTAATGCACGGCTGCCATAACTTACATTTAAGATTATATCTGCACGGCCACATAAATTTTTATCGAAAACCGNAAGTTGTGCTCCATCTGGTCTGGAGTAAATGATTGACGATGCGCTGCAGCGNAAAGCAAACACTACAGCTGTAATAACAACTTACATCNGGGCANGCCATGTGATGAGAAACTGCATGATGTGTTCCGTGGAAGCAAACAGTTGACNTGAGTGTTCNGTGTACTTGGTACACAAACNTAATTTCTGCTGTTNATTTCGAAAACAAAGCNTGATCTAATGCTTGACCANTAGAGTGGAGAAACANGGGCATGCAAAAGTATCTGTACCGGAATAATCGAAGAAAATACTTTTGTTGATTCAGCAGGACGTGAGTGCTAATAGGTGCTTCAAAGTTTGTTGATTTACTACCACGCGATTCAATCTTGTGACAGCCAAAATTTGAGAGCATAGTGTTTTCTGACCGTTAATTTGAGAGCCAAATCCTTGTTGGCGTACCACCTTGTTGGGTCGCGCTTTGCACCTCTTGTATAAATTCGATAAACAAATGGCGATATTCAGTGTTCTTTTTTTTCTAATGGTGCTCCTTTGTTTATTCTACCATCCTAAGCTTAGAAAATGACCGTTCTCCACTGCAGTTGGTTACCATAAGTCATGGGCGGATCCAGGGGCGGGGGCGATCGCCCCCCCCTAAAACCTATGAAAGTAACTTTTTCACTATGATTTTGTACAACCCGGAAAGCAGCATTCGCGATATAAGGCCCATTTAGACGTCCATTATTTTGTCACAGCAGTGTTGTAAAGTATACTCCATGTCTCTTACAGTAGTGAACTCGTAATGAGACTTGAATGCAAAACATTACTGAAATCGCCCCCCCCCTAAACTCACTGGCTGGATCCGCCCCTGCCATGAGTGTTAAATAAATGCGCAAATCATTCCCACATTTGTTAAAGAAGACTCCAAGTGCACTACCAGATGGCTAGTAAATAGATGCCAAATTCAGGGCTACCAACAAGGTTGTCGAAAAAGTTAAGTTCAGTTTATTTTTGTATCCCGACCAAGCACAGAATGCTTCATCAGGAATACAGGGACAGGAAGAGACGGCCGTAGCTGTCATTTAAGTCACTGCCCCCAGTTTGAAAAAGCCCATGTAGACTCACCAAAAAAAACAGGTTTGACTAAAAAATCCCAGGCAGACACAAAATTATATGAATCTTTCTGCTATCTACCATACCTGGGCATCTGTAAGTCACAAAACGTGCGAGTGAATATATACAGCAACTTTTCTGGTGAACTTTTGTGACTGTGGTAATTATTATATCACAGTAACATGCACTTATTTTCTGACAGTGACAGTGATCAGAACAGAACAGTGACAGAATTCTGACAGTGATCTGGCAACATTTACAATAATTAAATCTTCATTCCCAGTGTACTTCTGTAGCTAACCTTTGAGATTTGGATCTTTCAACCACTCTACCTTATAATTGCTGTGTGTACCACTTCATCTTTTTCTTTGGGCTTGCTTCATCAGTATTTCTGTCACTTGAACTCGTTGCACCAACTCATTGCAATATTAGCTACAGCTAATATTTACAGCTGATAGGATCTTAGTTGCTTGCTTATCAGTTATGCTGAAGATTAAGGTATCTTCATAAAACAAGGTAAAGGAAGATGAGACTGGAAATAAGAAACATAATAAACCATACACTATCTTAAATCACAGCTACACAGTTAAATCCTAAAACCCCAGATCTTCAGAAGAACACCCCAGCAATCCAGAAAGGCATTGAAAACCCAGTTCTGGGGGCAAAACCCCAGGTTTGACGCAACTGGCCAAATCATTTTGAAAGTACCAAAAAGGTAACGCAACTCACAGAACAGGTCAATGTGATGTAATACTATTTTTTAAATGCCATTCATAACAATACAATCAAGCAATATCTGGATATTGCTGCGATTTCGCCTCGCTGCTTCAGTGGTCCCATAATGTTGCAAATAACAGTAAAATACAGTTTTAATTTTCAAATCACAATAGTATAATGTAAAAGCATTCAACTGAAAACTTTCGCTTAATTGCTTGTGACTTGGACTGAAAAAAATGTAGACATATAATCAGGGGTCGATATTAGAGGAAGCGAACGAGGCAGTCGTATCGGGACCCCTTTCGAGAGTTTCGCACTTAGTTTTCTCATTGTTTTGTTAAAAAGTTTATTGACCACTCTAGAGCCACATACAATAAATTCTGAACCAAATCACATCTTTGTCAATATAAAGCAAAAATTATGTGCAAATGTGGCGAAAGAGGCCCCTCAACAACTTTAATGTGTAGACAAAGAATAATTTAAAATCAGATGGCTTCAAACAATCTGCAATGTTAAATGGAGTTCCACGCATGCAAAAGCTAATTCCCGCCAGCCTAAACTTTTGTATGCTCATTAGACATTAGCTTTTGTTCGTGCAGATTTGTTGAAAGTTGCACGAAATTATGAGCGGATCTGGATAGTCTACGTAGGACCGTTATTTGCCGGGAATTTTAATTTATTTCACTTAGTTAGTAGGCTATATTGTTGGATTATTTTGCTATCCTTTCCCCATTGATTTTCCTATATACTGCAGTGAAAAGTGTAAATAACTTGGCATACTTTTATCTCATCATACATTTTTCGCTGAATGTCCATATGTTTGCGTTCAGTTTTGAAACTTCTTATCCTCGCATAAACATTGTGAAATTCCATTGTTACAAATTGTGCAATTCATTCTTTGAGAAGAGTTGTATAAGACTGTATCAAAAAATGCTATTTAAAAAACTAACGGATGTTGTTAAGAGCTGTTACCACTTTATCCTTACCTGTGTTCATTACTTTGGCACACGTGATGTTCAAAGAAAAAATTGCGTAAGAACTTTTCAGTCCTCAAACAAGGTTAGTGACCAGTGGCGTATCTATGCAAAGTGGTGCCCGTGGCAAAATTTAAATGCGCGCCCTTTCTAATAATTTAAATATTAAATATAGGCACAATTTTTACGAAAGATACACCATAAAGAAAAAAAAATTTGAAACGGAAAATATTTGTGTTTATTTTTGCTTTAAACTTTTCAGCAAATAAAATATAAATTATCCATAACGACTACAACATACTTGTATACTCATTTATTTTTATTATTACGCATTTATTATATTATGATGAACATCAACAACATTCAAATAATAACGTTATCGTAGCCTATAGGCTTACATCAGTGGTTCTTAAACTTTTTGTGCACTCGTACCCCCGGAGCTTTAATAAAATTTTCTCATACCCCCTGTCTAAAAACAAATAGTAATTGATAGTAACACATGCAGTGAATATAACGATACAGTGAATTTACAAAGTACACCAACAGTTATGGGCGTGCACTGCTTTGGTACTTCAGCATTTCACCCATAAGCATTTGCGTTGATAATATTCGCGCATCGTGCTAAGTGCATGAACCCGTGGGTATGCATGTGCAACCACGGTGGTGCACGCTTGAGTGTAGCTTTGACCTCATGCCAAAATGCTGGTGTTTGAGACATGTGCATGTCGTTGTCTGTTCTGCCTTACCAATACAAGCCATCGCCAAAATCAACAATTTGCTTGCAGATTTCAGGACTAATGATACGAATAGTTTAAGACGTGAATTCGATTTCCCAGTAAAAAAAAATTGCCGATTGTTTCGACTGCACCACGTTTGCGGAGACTATTTGTTGAAACAGTTGTTTTATTTCTCTTTTCATGGAACTCACCTGCCTGCACACATACGCTAGTGGCGTTGACATTTTTGAAAATAGAGCTACTGAATACAACAAAAAGTAGGTGCAGTAGGAGCAGGCAAGTTTTTGGGGATGCGAATGATATGTTTCCCGAATTTCCCCAATTTTGTCCAAAAAATTTTTATGCAGCAAACGTTCCCCCTACAAAATTTCTGTAGCTGTTGGTAACTCATCAACTGTCACAAACTAAAACACAAAGTTACTCCAAAGGGTTTGTTTATTTTATATGCCGTAAATTTAATATGTTTTATATGACATACTAAAAATTTATATATGCATTCAATAACAAAAGGTGTAATTTCAACACGCTCAGGTAACCAGAAAAACCTGATTATGAATGTGCCGATTGCCCAAATGAATCCAAATGTTTCAGAAGCACAGGCGCATTTTTCAACAACTCAGCAATTATTCTTGAGCTCACCATATTGACCCGAGAAAACAAACTTGTTGCATTTAGAAATAAACATTGTTTTTCAAAAACAACGATGTTTTCCTTCCAAAAAATGTGAGAGGCACGCAAGGTGCCTCCAGCCAAAATGGCCAAATCTCTTTTACAGGTAAATATGAACAACCGAAGTTAACTGTGAGCCACGCACGTCGAGTCGTCGATACAGCTTGTCTTATCAGCGAATTTCCGCATGGGGCGCAGTTACGAACATTGCTTGTCCATCAAAATGCCAGATATGTTTATGCAAAAATGGCAGTGGCGACCAGCTGTTGTACAACTACACAGCTTTTGTTATCACACGTTAGGCCTCCACCGCCATCTTGGCAATAACCCTTCCCCCTTAACTCAAAAATACAAAACGTCTGCATATTTCTGAAAGACTGCTCGACAGAACGCTTCGAAAACATCAGTTACTGAGGGATTGAGGCTAATCAGTGCATTTTAAGTCTTTCCAAAATTTAATTAAAAACTAAATTACGCATATTGTCATTGGTCACCTGCGAAAGTATGTAAATATGTCGAAACTCCTGTGCCCAAACTGTTTGGGGTTTTTCCCGGATTTTCGACAAATCAAAGCATTTGAGTGTGGGTTTGCACCAGGCCCGTAACCAGCTTGGGACACCAAGAGGAGCGAAGAGTTTTCTGAGAGGGGCCCAAATTTTTTAAACTATATCCAATATTTTCAAACTATATCCAACACATTTTTCCAGGGAGGCGAAAAATTTTGTAGGGGGCTTCGCCCCCCCCTAGTTACGGGCCTGGTTTGCACTACAACAAAGATCAGTTCTTTGACCAATTAGACAAATTCAAGAGAACTGTAGATTTCCTCCTGTAGCCTACTCGTTAGTTTGGTTGAAGCAGCATCTGCTCCATATAGCTATCAATTGTTTAGCGCTGGCTTAACGTCAAACAAAAACATTGAAGAAAATTTATACACTGAAATTTCAATGTCTTTAGTAAACTAGTGGCGCAGTTGAGCTTCAAAACACTCGAAAATTCCTTTGCAGTTGCAGGTTATATTTTACGACTACATAAATCCTATTTTCCATTCAATTAGCACGGCATCATACGCTTTGACACGTGCATTTTCGTATTATTGTTAAATCGAGTTTACAGTTTGAACCCTCCGTCTTTAACGTTATACATATAACTCTTCTGCCACTTCGGACAATGTTACATTGTTTCTGACAATGTTTGATTCACGCATAGCCCTATGTCACGTTGTGGCTCCGACAAATAGACATGCGGGTGTTCTCCTTATTGCTTTTTACGTGTTGTACGTCTTGTAATATACTTTGCTAAGAATTTCTATATCTTTACCAGGAGCTTCAAATGTTCAGGCTTCACTAATGCCTCGCCTGCTGTACTAAGATGTATCTATAATGCTTACGTTTATTAATTTGTTTATCTTACTGATATGTACTGTTTTGATCGTGATCGATATATGTAGATCTATATGAAATTTGTAGACTGTTGGTCGTCTCCTGATCAGTTCGACTTGTGTTTCTTCTGAGCTGTTCGACTGTGTTTCGAGGGGGAGGATGACTCGAAGACCTTGCGGCCATTCTCCTCCCCCTGATATCTGATTTTTTCAGATGTTAAATAAAATTGTCAGTCTGTCTGTCTGATTTGTTATCATGGATTTGTTGCCACAGGACATAAATATAAGGCATTGCGTACTTGGCTATTTACTTTGGTTTATAAGAACTACCTGTCCATTTGTAATGGAAAACGTTTGTAGTTACCCGTGTTTTTAAGGTGTTTTGAGGGACCGAAACGGCCTGTCAAAATACAGGTGAACCTCGTAATTGCATAACCACCACAATTCACTAAACCTCGATTTCCTTAAAGTCCCGCATGCGCCAATTTTTATTCAAAATGTTCTGCCAATTTGCAACTCCATAACTCGCCAGCCGATTGAGCTAGAAAGCTGTTCAAACCCTCTACGACCAAAAACCCGAAATCTAAAACTAAAAAATTGTTTAAATGCTAGGAAGACTTCCCGGTATTCAGAGGTTTTGAACAGCTCTCTAGCTCAATCTGCTGTTGAGTTATTTATGGCTGACCAAAATTTTCCCTGACAGGGCAAATCATACCTTTCTTGTAACTTTTTTATTTTTTCCAAAATTTGGCTTTTTGAGCCATGATTTTGGATCCAGAAACGCTCGAAAGTCGATCAACCCTCTAGCCTATTTTCCAAAAAAAGCCTGAACCAAAAAATTGCTTGTTGTGTTGGCGCCCAGGACCAGGTAAACTAGACCAAAATGCGAGAACCTACCCCAATTATGACGTCGCCCACAAAAAAAACAAATCCAAAACTCAAATATTTTTTCAAATCTACACGACAAGTCTTCCCAAATCTGCACAGGGTTTGAACAGCTCTCTTGCTCAATCGGCTGACGAGTTATGGCGTTTCAAAGTTCAGAAAGAAAAGTGGCGCACGCGAGACTTAAAGCAGGAGTTTCAAACCTTTTTACGATCTCATACCCAGTGCCGTATCAGCCCAACTCTGGCCCCTCCAAAATGCTTACAAGGGCCCCCTGATGGTGATTTATAAAGAAAAGGTATGTTATGCAACATCTAGAGGCCGAATGGCCTTCAAAATGAAATATTCTAATTGCAGACACTATTTTCGCAGAACCAGGTCCGTAGCCAGGTTTTAAGGTTTGGGGGAGCAAAATACATTTTTAAGGGGGGAAGATTTTGATATTTATCATATGTTTGAAACAAATTTTTCTGAGCACAACACAATTTGGAGGGCACAAAAAAGATTTGGGGGTAACTGCCCCCGAATGCCCCACCGCGTCTGCAGGCCTGGGAAGAACCATTGCCAGAAAGTCTTCCATTGGGGGGCTTCATGTTTGTGCAGGGGGGCTAGACATTCTGAAAAATTTTTTTAATTCACAACATGAACAGCATTTGCAGATTGTGCAAATTACTTACAATTATTTTCCCGCAAATACGCATAATAGGCATGTAGTTTCCTGCCAAAATTTTTTGAAGCAGCTTAACAAAAGGAATTGGGTCGTAAATCATTGTCATTTGATTGACGGCGATTATTTAGAGATGTCTTAATGAAATGCAAATGTAAAAAAAATTTGCAGGAAAGCAGAATCAATCCTATCGTTCAGTTATGAAAACATTATTACCGAATGAGCAGACATGAGGCTGGTCAAAGCATGTGCGCCGCGATAAACGTTTTCTTTCATTAGCCCAAATTGATAAATTTTACCATGAGCTTAAGTGAAATATGCTTATAAAGCGTGCGCATTGGACTTTTTGCTGGCCTAAATACGCATGCATAAACCTTGCTGATGTCTGGACTGTTAATCTCCTGGTGCATGGCACATGTTTAGATTAATAATATTTTGCATCTCAAATCGACTATAAATGTTAACAAATATAGACTAAGGCCTACGTGAACGCAACGGTTAACATCCATAACTCACTAACTGCACTATTCTGTTTTGGGACACCACCCAAAATAGACTCTTCTAACTACACAAATAACTTTATCTGGCTGTCTGAGCAGTAGGCTGCGCAAATGTGCAACTTTGGTCGTAAGCACCAAAAGTATCTTGCTGCTATGCAGTACAAAATAAGAGAAGACCTGGGCTAGACATAGTAGCCTACATTTTTTACAACAATCACTTCACAAAATACGTTGATCAAGTGGAAATCTGACTTCTGGACGTGTACAACTAAGCATGTAGGCAGGGCCGGATAAATGAAGGCAAGGCCTATCAGGGCAAAGTCGTGACCGCGAGGCCCCCGACACGTTTAGAGGAAGTGGGCAAATCGCTCCTTTGCCAGCACAGGCAGGTTGCGAAACTTGCTAGAGGATTGTTGTACTCTTGGTCTTTAATGCGGAACAACAACACGGAACTAATTCTTCAAATGGTCACTTCAAGTTATGGGAGTGGGGCTCCCACTGAGGGTTTTTTCCACTCAGATTTGTTTTTTTAGGCGACCTGTGTGTCTATGAAAAATCGCGTGATATCTGTGTTTTTTGAAGTGATAAACTCGTCAACAACTTCAATGCATTCAGTAATATAAAGATACCTTTACATTACAGTGTTTACATGCGTATATCAGGCGAGAAAGTACGCATATCGAATGAAGCAGAACGTGTCCAATCGATTTCATATTGTCATATAAGATCATTGTCAGGGTTATATACAGTGGTGTGTTTAAGGGAAGGCAAGCGAGGCACTTTCCTAGGGCCCCCCTTTGCAACTGTAATGTGTAAAGTAGCCTACCTTGCTTTCAAAGCGGCCCAACAGCAATTGCAATGTATAAGTGGGCTACTTTGCTTTCAAAGGGGCCCTCAACAGCAGTTGTAATTTGTAAATACCTTGGTTTCAAAGGGGCCCAAAGAAACTGTAATGCACTTTTTCTTCAAAGGGCCCCCTAACTTCAATGATTTCTAATGCTTCATATTTCAATTTGGGGATCGAAGCTTTCACTGGGGTTCTAAGTGGTGACGGGACTGGACTTTTGGGCCCACTGTGACAGTGTTCTCCCCCAATTGGGGGATATGGAGTGCGGCTGATACGGCTCTGCTCGTACCACTTGGGCACCCCGTATTGTTAACGCGTACCACTTGTTTCAGAACAACAAGAGCTGATGATGTCTACTTCGTAGGCGAACTATATACTCTGTAAGATCTTGTGTCTGATTCTTTGCTGGGAAAGGATTTCTTTTGAAACATAACACAGTGTTGATCGAATCTTAGTTCATTCAGAAGAATAATATACATTAAAAGAACAATAGAAGACCACAACTCAATTTAATGAGATTTTTGCTTTTGTTTACCTTACACCAATTGGTCGATGCATGGCGTGGCCTAAATTTGCTAACAGCCCATCGATAGTCATAATTGCGATACAGTAGGAATACCAGGCTACAGGAAAATATATTTAGAAACAAAGCCCCATACGTAAACTAGAAAGCTGGGAATCCCGGTTTTTGTGAAAAAATGGAAGTTACTTGCGTATAACATGGAATACCTTTGCGTACCACAGGTTGGGAACCCCTGACTTAAAGGGTTTATGATGATCTCGGTATTCAGGTAAAACAGTTGCGGTCTCACGAAATGTCTTAACGGCCACCAAGGTCAAATGTTAAAAACCCTGATAGTTACCATTGTATTTGTTTCAACCAGTAACTTCTTTTCTACAACTGATAAATTCAAGGCTTTGCAGGTGATTTCTTCATTCGCATAGTGCAACAGCAATGAGGAAACGGCTTCGTGATCTTCCCGTGTCAATCGTCTCAAGTAGAAGTCCAGATGACGCATTTTTGAATTATTTCACCGAAAACTTCCACACAAATCAACTTCCGTGCACAGCGTTTTTCAAGTAAAACAGGTAATCACTCTCATAAGCTATATCTGCATAAGCTACACTATAAGTCAGAGACAAAAAATATATAAGGTTAGACTTCATTTCATGTAATGCGTCATACCGGTACAACTGTTTATGTTTATTAACTTCCTTAAATTGTTTTCCTCCAGTTTCGGAAAGTGTTTTATTTGTTCTTTGAAAAATACCTAAAATAGACGTTTTTCAAATTTTCGCATAATATCTCCACTTGTGTGAGAACGGTCAGTTCAACTCATTGGGCTGGTTTAATCTTTATATTCGTAATATTGACGACAAGGCAACCAATATCAACTCTAAAATGTTTAGCAAGCGTTTTCGGAATCTTTTTCCTCGCAGTTTACGAACGCGTAACACTTTTTTTTTGAAACTGAGTGGTTTGAAGTCGACGAATGTGCCACGATGACAGTGGTTCTTACGTCTGGAGTGCTAAGCATCACGAATGGTTAAAATCAGTGAGAGGAAAACATCAGCAGAAACATGGCAGGTTGGTGTAATGAAACAAACCTATAAACAATAAGATAGTATAAACTATAAAGCACTAGTACACAGGGCCGGCCCTAGCAGGTGCGGGGCCCAATGCAAGACCTAGGCGCGGGGCCCCTCTGAGCAGTGATTTTATGACGTTGTCGTGTTCAGTCAACCGTGTTACGTTCGTGGTAGAGCGCAGATATACAGTAAAGCACTAACACGAGAATTGAGCACGTTTGCTAACGTTCGAGAAGAAATTCGCTAGTTCTGACGAGAACGTTGTTTGTTAACAATGAAATTTATCTGGCGTTTCTACTGAATTCCCAAGCGCAAGGTGTATCTGGCAAAAATGAACAATCTACCCAAACACCATAGCGTGGGGCCCCAGAAGCACGACGCCCAATGCAGCTGCATCGGTTGCATCGGCTTAAGGCCGGCCCTCCTAGTACATAAATTGAGGTGTATTGGACTGTCGGTACTAGCAGCAAATGAACAGGAGACACGAAGACATACCAACAAAGAGGCCAGCAACAATAGGGGGCAACCGGGCAATTGCCCCCTTCGACATTTTCAAAAACATGTGTAGTTTTTAGGTACATCAACAAGTTATACCATTTGCCCCCGAACATACCAGCTGGTTGGCCCTGCCAACAAACACATCACACAAAACAAAAATACAGAACAAACCCAAAAAAGTCAGATCGCAAAGAAAACAGTCGTTCACATAACAAAGATGATTGAGGGCAATCGGTGTGTGCAGTGACGTAACTAGAGGTTTCAGCCAGGAGAGGAATGTGGTGAACTGGTGCTTAACTGTGTAATCATGGTTGCCGTTTCCTCCAGGCACAAACGGGACTTGTGGTCTGGAGATGTGATTTGCGGGTGTAATGCCCGTGTTCACTTGACAAGTGTTGCTGCATTGCTGCTGTGACTGCGCCTTGCATGTTGCCGCGTTTTTTCGTACGTAGAAAGTCATGTTTGTCTTAACCTTACTGAATGCTTCTCGTATTCAAGGTAATCGTGCTTACTGTAGATTTTCAATTGGTTAAAACCATGTTTCAATTGTAATGGTGGAATCATGGGCGTCGAAAAGATTTTTCCAGGGGGGGAGGCACTAGGGGATTTTTTCAAAATTTTTCCTGGGGGGTCCAAAAGTAGTGAAATTTGTTTTTCTGACTCAAAACTAAGAAAACAACCTTTTTGCCAAAAGTTTCAAAATCCAGGGGGTTAAGACCCCCCCTTCCGACACCCATGGGTGGAGTAACGTTTTGTTACAAGGAAAATGCAGTTGAAAAGGGCCCACTGGCCACTGTAAGGGGCCAATTGATCACTGTAAGACTAAGAAGCCCACTAGCCAACACTCAGAAAAAAAACTTGAGAAATGATGGTGAATCCGGATATAGATGGCTTTACTAAAACCCTAAATCACCGGAAAATTCTCCGAAAAACGGAAAATCGTAACTTTCAAAGCTATGGAACTGTAAACAAACGTAGCAAGAAATCAGAGATGCCATGTAGTGGAAGGAAATTGAGTGCAAGATCTGCAGATAATGTGGAAGCGTCCAGAGTTTCTGTTGGCCGGAGCTCTCTGATCGTTTGATTAGCAGGCGGCGTGA
>JGI24159J19872_10010818_pt1 | contig 11976 bp, 7 predicted proteins | sample Ectturendosymbi4_FD_19872 | JGI IMG/M metagenome (IMG submission 19872) | reverse complement strand
AAAAATCCCTCCGGCGCCCATGTTTAGGGGTACACGCTCATCTATCGAAATGCTGAAGGGGTAGACGGACGGGGAAAGTTTGGGAACCCTGACTTAATCCATGAGTGGGCAATTAACGGCCAGAGGGTCACATGTGGCCAGGACCGCAGCATAGGCGTAGCCAGGGGGGCCTAGGGGTCATGCCCCCCAATTTTAGAACATATAGGAATTTTGTGCTTTGAGAGGCGATATCCCAAACACAATAGTGTTATTCACATAAAATCAAACATTTTGGCCCACCCACAAAGTTTTTTCCCCCCCAAATTTTGGGTCTGGCTACGCTACTGGCCCATAGACAGGTTTTAAGGTTTGGAGGGCAAAATACATTTTTAGGGGGGAAGATTTTTGTTTTATTATATGTTTTAATAAAAAATGTTCTGGGCACAACAAAATATGGGAGGAACAAAAATTGCCCAAAATTCCCCCGTGGCTACGGGCCCTCATGTGGTCGCGCAAAAATTCAGGAAAAATCATCAAATCTGAAATTTTCTCCTACTTACCCTAAATTAGAACGTAGACTTGCTTCTACTTCCATCTTGCAATGGTTAGAACAAGGGTCTCAAACTCAAATCGCTCCCAGGGAGCTCCCCTCTGGGCCAAACGAGGCCCTGAGGATTAATGCGCAATGGCGGTACATTACTAGGAAAGGTATCGTGAGTTTTTTTATTGATCGCATGCTGCGTAACGGATTTATCCAACGGAAAATGGCGGCAGGTCGAAGCCTGAAAAATGCGTTTTGTCGGCATAGTCGCGGTGAACGCTCTTGCCCGAGGAATGCTACCGCGAGTCACTCAATGGCCGTGGATCGACCACCCAACCTTCCAATTGGGAGGCGGACACTCTGCCACTGAGCTAGTCGCTGACGAGATCCCAGAGGTTTACAGTATCATGAGTCATAGGCAAACCATTTCTAGCTGTCTCTACGTTCGTTTAAAAGGAACTTGTTCACTCGCTGGCCGAGCACTTGCAAACACCGGTTACTAAAATAAATAACTCAATGTTGATTATTTGAAAAATCCCAAAAAGCATCGCGGGCCGCATAAAATGCCTTCGCATGCCTTATGTGGTCCACGGACCGCGTGTTTGAGACCCTGGATTAGAAGGTGTGGCCCTCCGCTAAACGCGGCCTTCTCAAAGTGGCCCCCGAACCAAATTTAATTGCACAGCCTTACACCTTAATCAAACCGCGCTTAGGCTATGCATGCTTATTTTCACACAGTATAAACCTGCGAGACTTGGAACTTGGAATACGTCGATGTAGTCTTGTGGGAATACATCTTAATCGTTAAGGTTCNGTTCTGGTTTNTGAATGAGTTCCCAGATGTTTGCAGCTCCTGACGAGATCCCCAACGTTTGCAGCTTTTGTTTCGAAGTGACGCTGGCGATTGTTGCTCAGTAAAATTAAGTCATAATATGTGGTTTCCTTAAAAGACCATGGCAAAGCTACTTTGAGAAGTTCCCGGTTTTGGAAATGTGCAGATAGCCTGTTGTGTTATCGTAATATGCCTGGCTATTGCTGCCAAAGAAGCGCATTTTTGTGACTCGTGCCGTAATATGGGGCATTTTCTTTGTGTTGTATAAGGGTAAAGCGTTTTGTAAACGTCAATTTGCATTGTATCGTCTACAACCTGAAAAGTATAAGCAAAACGTTGACGTTGTCCCCCCCTGAAAAGATTTCTGCCGACGCCCATGTTGCACACTGTTCTTATTTACGCCTTCAATGACCACGTAAACGTTCTTAGCTTTTGATGAAATAACTGAATAATGGTTTGTACGTTATTGAGCTGTACAGAAAATATTTGTTGAGATAATGGTTTTAAGGGCTTTTGATGTTAGCGCCAATACAGCACACAGGAAACGTAAACATGAAATGAAAAAGTTCAACATTCACTTTCTTAACCTGTGAAACTTTTTCATAAACCAGCCTTGGTAGTAGGTTTTATTTGTATGAAAAGCAAAAAGTTAGAAACGCAGAACGTGCCAAGATTTCGAATTTTCGAAACAATGTATGCTTTATCTCTTGGCATCAGTAAACAACCTTTATAATCCTGGTTAATTAACGACCAATTTTCGGAGTTAAAATTCCTACCACGTAAAATCTTCGTATCAAAATATCAGCGTTATGCATTACTATGTTTGTCAGCGATGTTAACTGCTTCCAAACACCATAGGGTTATTCCCTAACGGTTTTTGCGATTAACCTAATTGCGTTTCAAGTCTTCAAATTATTTCAGTGACTGGCTCACGCAGCAGCCCATTCTACTGCATCTCACTATCATTATCGTAGCGAAATTAAAAAGCTCCAATTCCAAGTTATTCTCAAGGACCCCATGGCTTAAGTGTTGCCATTTCAGCTGTTTTGCTACTAGATCTAGCGGGTTTTTCTCACTGTTAGCTGGAAATTTTTCAATCTAGCAGCTATCTGATTTACTAACAGGATTTTGAAAAACGTTTAGCAGGTTTAGCAGGTAACAAATTTCTATTTGTTCCAACAATTTTTAGAGATGAAAACTTTTACCCCTTTTTCATCAAAAAATTCTTTACCGTCTTTCTGACGCTTTGTATTGGGCAACACAAAGACCACCACGCACAACTAGCTGCCTTTAATCATTTGGACGCATAAATCAGTGATTACTACAGTATAAGAAGTAATTATATTATAAGAAGTAATCATTGCATAAATCTACCATTGACATTATCACTGGAGTTTCTATTATGACGCACAAGAACATAATTGCATAATAATAAGCAACTGGGTGGCTTGGTGAAGCCTAAATGATTTGCTTCTGTGTTTGGTGAGCGCATTGGGTTTAAAAGACTACAGTGGCAGAATATATCTTTATCCCACGACACATATGATTTTTCTAGGTGGTTAAGTTACGCCAGGAAGTCGAAGGCCTAATGTCTGGAAGGTTGATGGTGAGTGCAAGACCAAAAATTAATACAAACCTTTACAAGTTTATTTTAAACACCTCAAAAATAGCAGTTTTTTTAGCAGAATTTAACTATTTTTAGCAGATTTTAGCTGAAAATTTGTGACATGGTCTTTAGCAGAATCCAGCAGTTTTCGTGACACGATTTAGCAGGTTTAGGTGACAACCATCTGGCAACACTGCATGGCTTAATGATAAAATTGTACCTTAGCTATTCACACTATGCTGCGAAAGTTTGCAACACTTTGCATGTTCATTGGTTGCTATAGGCATGAACTTGCGTAACAACAAGTGAAAGAAACATGTACAAAACCCAAGGAGAGTTTTCTCATTTTTCTTAAAACAAAAAAATCATAACGGACCGAGGCAAGATACTTTTCTACTGTTTTTTCTTGTTTTCATCAAGGTGAAAACTAATTCTGTATGTTGGGCGAAAAGTTACTGCTGTCTCGGATATTTCTAGTGTAGTGCAGGCAGGTTACCATTGCTCCAACCTTATGTTTAAAAAGACCAGTCGTTTTCAAAGTTAGTGCGGCCTTGAGAATCGCGTACCCATGAGTGTGTATTGTGCTCAGTGGCATATTCAGAGTGGGCAAGGGAGTGAAATTCCCCTAGCACTGAATTTTCAGGGGCGCCGAGAAGCCAATGACATCTCTTGCAAGAGTCGTTTCCTGACTCCCATAGCAAGAGAGTTGCTGGAGTTGTCGAATTGAACGTGGAAACTTGGTAAATAGTCGAGATGGCATAACTTTTTGAGTTATATGGTCGTTCAAAAAGTGGATGTACCTTTTCTTTTACTTGCTTCTCACTTCATTTTTAGGGAAAGATACCTCGATGCTTCATGGCATATGGTCTATACTTTGCACTTGGGGGCGCTAAAGGCGTGTTTTGTCCCGAGGACAACTGGCCTGTTACATCACCAATTGTGCGGCCTTCAAACTACTTTCTCAAAACTAGATTTTTGGCAGGAATGCTGTTTTTCTTTCAGGAAAGTGACGTGCTTCATTAAATTTTCAATAAACAGTTTTTTTCTGGCGCCGCCATTACCACGCTACATCGAGANATCTTCTTTTATCAACTGCGCTCATGCTTTTATAGTTTGGTAAAATAGGACAGTGCCTGTTGTTTGGCCACAACGACANCTTGTTTGAATCGGGAAAAGCGATATGNCGACAGCAAGTGCATTCGTCTCATTGAAGCAATATCCGCGTTAATGTGTTACTTTTCTTCATACTCAATAAGCCAGTGGTTTCCAACCTTTTTTGTACCGCGACCCATTATAGCAACCCACTATAACCCAATGACCCCCATCTAAAACTCGAACAAAGCAAATGCAATGCAGCAGTGTACATAAAAAATCCACTCGCGACTCCTACCAAAATGGTTCACGACCCCTTTGGGGTTGCGACCCACGTTGAAAACCACTACAATGCCGTTGCTTTCGCTTGTAGCCATAGGTTTCATCTACTTCTTGCTACTTTCATTTTTTTCACTATTTTTGTAGTTGTCCAAAGAGCATAGGGAATATAAATGAGTATCAAAACTTTGATGAGCTATAACTTTCGACCAAGCACATCAAGCCAAAGATTCCGCCGAGTCTCAGCATTTAACAACCACTGCCCTGTATCGATTAGCAACGTGCAAGGAGATTCTGCTATTAAACTTTTCAGTAGTTGTTATGGTTGTTCGTTTATGTATTACTGCAACGGCAACTGCCTGAATTTCGTTTCTTAGGAGGATAAAGTTTCAAATAAAACTATATTGGCGATCAACCCAAGCTATATGTATTTACAAAATTGTAGACGGTTCAGCAGCAAATACAAGCCTGATACGCGTCGAAGCATCGACCAACGTTTTTGTGGTGAACAATAAAGATATGGAGAGCTTGCGCTTTGCCAGTAAAATCTTCTTAAAAGTCACTATTTTGTCAGGTGCTGAGAGGAACAACTTTTGTTTTCATCTATTGATTTTAATCTTCAGGTTTATCTTAACTTGTCTGGTTCGCTTGCCGGTTTCATCGCAGGCTTCTTGAACTCAGCAAACGCATAAACGTTAGATGACGTTCGATGCAATTTCTTTGACATGTTAGATGCCAGATACAAATCACTTCCTCCCCAAGGTGTCGCCAAAAGCTGTTCGTAATTTTGTTACATCGCCTTTTATGTTTGCCGCTGCGGTTTATCTCGAATAAGTATCTCGTACTGCCTGCACTTTGTCGAGTATTGCTTGAGGATATTTTTCTCAGCCGATCAGGTGTAAGAAAAATAATGTGTAGCATTAAAGATACAGAAAAGCTCGCGAAACTGGCCGTTTGTTTGCTTAAAACGATGTCGCTGACAATCGCAGAAGTTTGCGACTGTCAAAAGCATGGAAAGTACAAAATACATTATTCAATGCTGACATTGTGATGGCGGAAGCTTTTATTATTTGGCAAAATGTATAATACGCTGGATCATCATGGATCTATTTTGCACTTCAGCGCACAGTATTTTTCATAGATATTCTGAACGCTGTGAAGTTGCACCGCAAAAAGACCGCAAAGTACAAGAGACACATTCTGTAGTAATTCTACATGCAACTCTGCTATTCCACTCTCTCTATTTCAAGAAAGAAATAATTGTCGCTTGAAGTATCGCAGACCTACAAACTGTTATCCTGAAAAATCGTCGCACTGGAGTTAGACTACTGAAAATCATAAGCGCAGACTTGGTGCTCACAAAGCATCCAAGATGGCAAATTACTTCTTGATAGAATCGATTCATCAAGAGACAAGAACGACGTGACCAACTAGCTTTCGCACGAATTCAAAGGTTCTTCAACCTCGGAATGTATGACTCAAACGATGTAATGAGATAAAAGAAAATCCTATAACTTGCACGCCAGCACGAAGAATACTTGCGATTGAAGCTGACTGACAATCATTGCTATTAATTCTAGTATGTTCGATTTTGAGGTACATGGAAGATACATTGCAGCTATACAACTGGATAATCTTCTTCAATTGTTATGCTTTGATTACAAAATCAGAACAACTTTATTTCCTTGCGTAAATAGCTTATCTCGAACTCAAGTGTGTATTTCAAGAAAAACTTAATGCATGTTCGAAAACAACAGTTTGAAGTAAATCTGAAACACTTTCATCGCGCTATCTTAACATCTTCGACACAAAGTTTGTTACAAAGATGCATTCTCATGTAATGCATCCACCAACGATAATGACATCTTACCTAAGCCATTTCAAATAAAATCGTAAAAAATCAGAGTTTGTTTTGCGGCAAAGTTGCTGTTAAGTGTGAGCTAGAAGGAACATACATCTTTAACGCTCTCATCATGCTGCAAACTGTCGCTTGCTTCCTGCTCATGCAAAACCTGCCGCGAACAGTCTACTCTTTCGTGAATAAATAAGCACGCTTTTATTGTCACTTGCGCTGAAATTTGGCTGCACGAGTCCTTGTAACATACGTATACCCCATTTTCTTGCTATGCCTTGCGGGCTTTGCTGTATGTTTATACGAAATCTTATCAACCGATAATCCACGCAAAGCTAGATTCGTGCTACCAGGTCAGACTGATGCTGAACTCATGGCATTTTACAAGTGATAAGATCATTACGACAGATTGTTATGACCTTTTCAGTAAAATAAATGAAACATATTTTGTAATCATATTCAGATAAATCTTTTAAGCTCCCTAAATGTTTTTCGTTGTTTTTAACGTAGCATAAAACTTAGCCGTTAGACACGGTTGTGAAGCTCTTGAGACAAATCAGCTGTCACGTGAAGGCGGAACCTCTATCCTGCCATGGCTGTAAATTGTCCCCGTCAGGCTGTCACCTTTTCCGGGCGAAAATTTCCGGATAAAATCGGAATTGGGGGCATTTCGCCAAAATGAAGGATGCAACCAAACACAAAAATGAGAGTCTCAGCACATGGTCATAAAATCTACTGTACCTTCGCAAACAAAAACGGTGAACGTCGCTATAATCTGTCTGTGTCGTAACGCGAAATCGCGTGCTTGGCGAGCCTGTCTGACACCATTTTAACGTGGCCCACTTGCATTTTTACTTCGAATTGCAACACCTATAGTGCGTCTCCCGGTTCGGTGTCTTTCGGATATACAATGCTGTTTTGCAAGTGAATCATATGAAATTTCCTAACTGGAATCCCCAAAACTGGTTGATTGACATTTCACATTTCGTGTCTCGCATACGACCTTTTAAACTAAAATGCTGCCGAATAGTTCGAAACTAGTTGCTTCACAAAACAAGTAAAATAGCAAAGAAGCCCCGCAAAGTACGTAAACTCGAGTTTTTTGTGTGCAAACCTATACACAGTATTTATCTATTTTCCTAATAACATGGCCTTTTCAGTGTAAATGAGCACTTCATTCGAGCTGACAGTTTTACAGGCATTGTGCTATCTACAGGAGATAGAAGAAAAAACGAGTTAAACACATGTAGCAAAGCATTGCCAACGTTTTCTGGCAAACATTTATTACTAGTGAAGCTCCTGGTTGCTCCTATTCATCGATTTTCGTGAAATGTAAGCCAAGGACGTAACATCACCTCACTGTTTAGTGCATGTTCTTACGTTGCCCTTGTGTATTTACACTCTGATGCATAAGTACGCTGTAAGTCAGCCAAGTTACGATTACAGTCGAACGCGCTGTTGTAGACATTCAATGAGCAGCATAGAACAGCTGAAATCAGAAGCGGCTTTATCGGCACATCAGCTGCTGAGCCGAGCCACAGGAAACTTTTGTTCGAAAAAAGGTTGACGTCCAATAAAAACAGCTTAAAACGATGAATAAAATCACGATAGATTGGACACCTGGACCCGGTGGAATATTCTCGAAGGGCATAACCGCTACAGTATACTCGAATTTCGTGAGATAAACTTTGAGGAAGAATGTCTCGGAAACTCCTTGAACCAGCACTGAACACCACAACAAAACGAATTACTTTCAAATCGTAAGTACGCCGTCAGTTTGCTATTTTTCTGTTCATAGGCTTGGTTAAAAAAACTGTAAACCATACACATGTTTCTTAAAATTTCTTTTTTTTCTCATCAAAACAAATGTGATGCCGTGATTTTCACTCCAGTGTAACTTTTCTGTAGAAATTTTTACCGAGCATTTCTAGCACTGTATTTTGAAAACTGGACATAGTCTGTTGCCGGGATATTATCTCTGCGCAACCACTGATTATTGGTAAGCAGGTGTCTTTTGAACAAAATATTCCGAGTAAGAAAATTGCTGTTACGAGGCAGCAAGTTTTTAGTGTTTCGATCTTTAGGATGGACATATCATTTTATTCATGTTACAAGATTTAATTAGGCGGTTCTATAGACTACTTTACTGCAGGTCATGTTCTAGGCGAAAGATTCCACTTTGGGTAGCACAAAGCAGTTACGTCATTGCAAGGTCTCGTTCATCTGCAAAGCAAAGTCTGTTTTGGAAATAAAAATTTGCATAACGCAGCAATGTCATTTTCTATTAAGAAGGATATGTCAGTCTTGTTAAAGAGACGTGTTACATTTGCTTGCACTGCAATTGAAACGCGCTCACAAGATCTGTTCTCCCTGCAGTCGTCGCAGACGTCGTAGAAAGGGTTGTTGATCGTTCGCAGATAGTTTGTTTTCAACGCACGCATCTGGCAGAACCACGTTTGTAAATTGTTTTGATTTTCGGGATAGAGTGCTAGTGGGTTGGATACCTTGCCCATTTCACAGCTCTTTTGATCTGAGATGTACTTTTAATAATGTTGACTTTTATTAGCTAGATTTTTAAAAAAGAAGTTGACTGCCTCTTTTCTCATGTCTAAGATTTTTAAGAAAAATACCGTTTAGGCAAAAAGTTGATTGAAAAAATNTTTTTAAACGTGTAAATATTGATAAGATTCTTTAATGAATAAAANACTTTTGATATGATTTAGCAATTTAGGTGAACAACTTTTGTGCTACTGCTAGCCGGCATTAATAAACATACCTTCACAATCTGTTAATGAACTGTGTTTCAGGAAGCAGCGATGCGGTTTATGCGTGTTTTATGTGTGTTGTATCGGTTTTGGAGAAATATGTTCGTGCTCTGATGAAAACAGTTACTTCATTGCCGTGATCTAAACAAGGTCATCTTTCGCGACTACCGCGACACGCTTGTGAGCGCGACAGCGATTTTCCATTCTGACAAAATCATAAAAACGAATATTGAGGCGCATGTTCGCAAAAACAATTCTGTGCAAAATACAACTACAATACGCCTCTATAGAGTAGGTGAGAGAGTCAGCCACTGAGCGAACGCTTTGCATCAAAGCTAATAAATTCTAACTGGTCAGTCACTCAACTCTTAAATCCATGCCTTGTGTTTCTTTTATTACAACTTTTTTAAATCTAATGTATTTATTTTATACTATTCGTTGCCATATAGGTCTATTCAAAACGATAACCACCCCCGTGAATTTCCCTGCTGAGATCTCAGTACAGTGTTCACGAAAATGTCCTTTGTCACCATGGGGAATCGTAACCACACAGAAATAACTTTTTGTAGAACAACGTTTCGAGCTTTTGAAAAGTCTTCAAAATCACTTCGATAAATCAGCAAAAATGAATTTAAAATGTTTTCACCGCGCTGTTATCGAATCTGGGTTCAAGTGGCGCAATAAGAAGATAATCCATTAGACTGACAAACATCACGATCTCAGAAGTTTTGACACAATAAGAATTTTCGCCAGTGACAGACAGGTATTGTTAAAAATGGAGCTGCCGCACATTTGTCACCGACCAACAAATTCAACACAGAAACCGAATGTATTCACTGCAGCTTTATCACGCCCAAGTTGCTATTCTTCTTTCTAGTAGAATTAGAATTATGGATGCCCTACGTCACTGCAACCAGTTCCAATGGACCTGAGCAAGTGCGCTCATAGTTGTTTTATTTTCTGGTAAGGTGTAATGTAAGTGTACCAAGAATATTATAGGAAATCCAGTGTTTGAATGAAGTTGCACTTGAGCACATCCGAAAGTCTACTTTTAGAAGACGGAGGCACCACTACCTTATAAGATGTAAATGCCCTTTTCGCTTTTTGTTTATTCCAGCTTACTACACCTCAATGCCAATTCCTTTCCCTAGTTTTTCCCTATTGGCGCAGAATTTTGCGGTGTTTAGTACAAAAAATGCTTTTTGACTGCCTTTCAAAGTTTTTACCAACGTTGGACACACAGCAAAAGGTCAGACCTTAAAGATATCATTGCACAAATTGGAAGCGGTTCACAACAACACTTAGCTCTCGTTGGACTCAAATTTATAAACTACAAGCGGTTCCGGTGCTAAGTTTACATGGTGTCCAGCTAATCGACATTCAGCTAAGATCGAGCTAATCGACATTTGGCTAAGAGCTAATCGACATTGAGCCAAGAAGTCTTCCTAATGTAATTTGTGGAGTTGTGGTTGCCATACTGACCGTATCATTTGTTTCCATGTACAATTCTGCTCGAACAAGGGAAACAGAAATGTACAGGCGAAATCACATCTTATTCCACGTATACTCGCAGATAAAAGGAACGGCATCTTCAGCCAAAAGTTTTAAAATAATAATGTTTTTTGGAGCAAAAACCGACGAGAATAATAAAAGATAGCTGTGGCGGCAGAAACACTGTCATAAATTGCAAGGGTATATTTGTATAGGTGAAAACCGATGGGCGAACAACCTCGCCTTGAAAATTGATTCTAACATGAAAAACGCGCAGTGTGTTGTTATCAATAATTGCTTAGAATAAGTTTTGCGCAAAAAATATTTTATTGTAAACATTGCCGCCGAATCGGGCGTTTGCGAATCAGTATTAAGCGCATCGGCTTCATGACATAACTTGGATTTTTGTACTGCGGAAAGACACTGTGGCTTAGTCAACGTGCTTTTCAGAGATTTGGTATGCTTACTATGTGTTGACCGAGATGAGAGACAACGCTCATTTGTTTGGACAAACGTTTTCGCTTAGAACACCAGTATATCTGGTGTATCATTCGATCGAGTCAATGCCTGCTTTTATCATGAACTTCTTAAATATTTTTCATTGATATTGCATGAAATACGAGGTGCTTATCTGTAGGGATGCATATGAAATATTTTCATTGATATTAAATATTTTCAATGATTGAACTTCTTAAATATTTTTCATTGATATTGCATGAAATACGAGGTGCTTATCTGTAGGGATGCATATAAAAAATCCTTCAGTATTCGTCGAATCCTATGGATTCGAATCCTTCAGAATCCTTCAGTATTCGAATCCAAAAATCAGAGTTTTATGAATATTTGGATTCGAAATAAATTTGGATTAAATAAACATGAAAAATTGCAAAGTCGGCAAAACAAATGGTTTCAATAAGTTTTGCAGTGGCATTCTTTTCGCTTCTGAGAAAGAGAAAGAAAGAAACACTCAATAAGCTCACGGCAGTAGTGATGTAACGAGCTAATCAACAGGTCGTGTGATCGCTGATCGGTGTTCTAAACCTCTGTGTGATCAGCTAACAAGTTGTTCCGGAATAGGATTCGACATTCTGGATTCGAAATAAAGATTCCGGAATATTCCAGAACCTCTAAATATTCTATAATGCACATCCCTACTTATCTGACAAAAAATTATTTCTGGTCAGTGGTGGGTTTAGGTTTGAAGGGGCCCGAGGCAAGACTAAAATGTGAGGCCCTCTGATGACGTCATCATACTCAGCCAACGGTGATAATCACTTTTGATTTGGACAAGGCTGGCAACACAAAAGTTAGGCAATAGCAAGTTGGCTTCGCCCCCAGCACTTCTTTATTTTCGCGCCCTATTTTTCTGCATTCACCATCAATAAACTATAAAGTTTACCCCTTTGAAGTTTCACACCTTCACCCTTTGAAAAAATGCTTGGTATTTGGTATCCTGAATTTGTTCACATTCATGTCTTTGTAGGAATCCATGAAACTATAAAAACCAACCAAGAAGATTTAAAACACTAAATTTGTTTT
>JGI24159J19872_10010817_pt1 | contig 11977 bp, 9 predicted proteins | sample Ectturendosymbi4_FD_19872 | JGI IMG/M metagenome (IMG submission 19872) | reverse complement strand
ACCAAGGGTCATCTAGGCCGCAGACCTCCCATGAACGAAGCTGCTTTCAGTGTAAAGGGAACAGTGTATAATAGTTAGTAAAAGTCTTTTACTCTGCAGGTATTAAAGCAAAAAAATGGACGTCTTGAAAACCGCTCCAATCTCGTAACCGTTTGCAAGATGGGTCCGAAAATTTTCATCAACTGCGCAGGCTTCATCAAAATCGACACGAAGTCGATAGTGGAGGACAGGTGAGGACCACGATCTCAGTTTTCAACCAACGTTCAGAACCTTTCATGATCCTGACGTGTGACCGATATTTGCTGAGTTTTTTTATGCCGTGCGAATTCCTCTGGGAACAGATCGATTAACCAGGGGGCGTACCGAGGCTAGATGAACGTTTTCCTTCACTGCCGTACAGTAACTTTTTTCGTGCATCTCTTTAGTTGTGATTGAGACTTCGAGAAAGGTGGAACGTGAGTCTTTGCGTTCCAGGGTCGCATGGTTTGCGTTTGTATATACGTTGGACGTGGATTTACATTGACAACTACAGGACGAGATTGCTATTCAACTATATGTTGCGACGTATGTTTGTGCAGTAAGAAATTCACATGGGACCAGCGAAGCTCATGTGTTGATTCATAGCGCGTCATTCAAAACAATTTCCAGTTTTGAGACGTTTCTTGCGGGACTGCTTTAGAATGAATGGGAAGACTGCGACACTAAACCTGGGCGTATGTGAACTTTTCCAGCACGGAAGCTTACATTGAGATCTTGGACAACTTGCGTGTCCACCCTGAAACGTACGAGTGGGCCCGCAAGATGGCAGTAGACGCACTCGAATATGACGAATCGCAGGAGGACGCGAATCCGTCGTCCGCTCTCAGCGAGATCCTTGAAGCTCCGGAGCGCCTGAAGGATCTTGACTTGGACGCATTCGCGGAAGAACTCGAACGTCAGGTTTGCTACAAGTTTGGTGCCTGATGCACGACTGTCTGCTGTGGTGTTGATGTGAAGGTGTGGTTGAATGGAAACAGGCGAGCACAGTAGTTTTAAGAGACTTAGTTCATTCCCATATCTAATCACAGTGTTTACTGCAAGTTCAGCTGGTCAAGGTTATACTGGTAAAGGTGCTTTGTTCTTCTGTGGCCGCTTTTGAAAATGATATCAGGCTTTCATGATGCTTCCTGGGTAGAATCCGTAACTGATGTTTCCAGCACACGACTGCTGCAACGCTTAGTTTCACGGATGTGCGTATCACGTGACCTGCATGCTCAGGTGACCGTGGGAAAGATTTTTAAGAGCTGACAACGCAGCGAAAATTTGGAAAATATTTTGTAAAAGTTGCTAAAACATGAGCGTTGAGTTTTTTCACCGATAGATCAAAATCAGTGTTATTGTAGACCAGGTATATACTCAACACGCGGCAACATATGTTATCACAACACTACCTTACTAAGACATTAGCAAGTTCTGGCAGATACAGAAAAAAAGCCTTGCACAACCGCAATTGATCTAAGTGTCTATCTCTTAATTCCCTTTCTGAGTTTTGTCATGTGTGCATTTCTCTGGTTTGTTTGGTAAAAATGTTACAGCGCTCCACGCAGTTCACCGTTATGCACTGGTAGATATTTAGTGTCCTATGCTGCTCAGGGCTATGGCAACAAAGGTATAACCCTGTACGATATACGCAACGAGTTGAACAGCCCGTACAAAGATTTGCGGACTCCTCACCGACCTCCTACGTCCGAGGAGAAGTTCGAGATGATCACCAAGGAGTCGCTCTCGTCGTTTCGCGAAGGTAATTTTATGAATAGCCCGCCTGCAATCGTTCAGTGCATCAGCTCGAATGCCTGAGCTGTAGACTAAGATTACAGCGTTGAGCGCGTGATTGTGTAGATGTTGAGCGGTCTCCATCTGCTTTTCATTCCCGTACCGACACTTATGTGCTCGGTTAATGTTAGGACGAAATTTACCACGCGGTCTATTTCACACCCACGGCCGTTTCACCACTGTGTGATTGCGCGGCGATAGTCTAACTTAAAACAAATATTAACGTGCCTCAAATTGCGATGCAACCCACGGATATTAGTGTTGAATTGCTGTCACATTGAAACAGCATTTTCGCTGGTTGGTTTGATATTGCGTCACTGCTTGAAACTGTATCCCGCAGCGCAACATGAAGTACAAGTTTCTCCAGGCTCCGCTCGGGGTCAGCCAAGCTGTTACAGAAATTTTTAGCCATGTTGGTAAACGAAATAAATTTCGGATGCTCATTCCGCCTGATCCGAAATATATTTTTTAAAGAACGGATTGTTGTGACTCAGTCTCTAGCCTGGAATCGGGCACTTTTCAGGAACTGGGCTTTAACTGAATCGGGTTCGCAGAAGCACCGAATCCTGAGAAGTTTATAAAATGAGAATGGCATGGAGAAAAATCAGTGTGTTTTCATAATTCTGTTTGAAATTGACTGATGCTACCTTTCCCAAATATATCCCACGTCACAGACGAAATCTGTGGCGCCGAATGACGCTTTTGTACAGACAGAAGAGGCAACACTGTTGCAAATAACATGTGTTGAATGCGCATTTAAAGCAAATGTTTGACTCGATGGGGCGTTTGACCGAAGAATTGGTGCTTTCTAGGAGATTGCCAAAAGCATTCGCTTTTCTCACCTGTAATTTTTTACTCACCAAAAGTAGTGTAGTGCTGGTAAGGTTGTGGGAAGTTCAACATTGCTTTCTTGCAGAAAGCGCATCAGATCCGTCACGTCCTTTCCGTGATGGTTTCGAGCTGTGTTTGAGCTGCTTCTCGCCATATTTCCAGGCAAAATGGTCATGTGTCGAGTCACGAACATAGCCCGGAGAAAGCCCAAGTCCGAGCAACTCGATCAAGCGGAACCTCACAAAGATGAAGAGTCGGGACTGTGGAGTTGCTCCTTTTGCAAAACCGGCGGCTTCTTCGAGCTGAGTGAGGTGAGCTTCAGCTTAAAGTCTAGCCGAGGACGTCTGTGGAAATGGAAAGCTTGCCTGTATGTTTAGCAGCCTTTAAGGACACATGTCCACTTGGCCGTGCATTTAAGTGTTGTGTTGAACTCGTGCGTTTATATTTTGTGAAACCGGATACAGAACAGTATCCAATCCATCTTTGCTACTATGTAAGACTTTGATCACAGCCCTTATGCCCGTGGGTTGGCGCTTCGGTCATTTTGACCGTTTGCACCACTTGTTTCGAACTTATTGGTCGTTTGTCTTTGTTCATTTTTTCGAGTCAGTCAGTTGTCGAACGGCTCGTAAAGCACCACCCAATTAGGGCAAAACTTAATTACGAACTGCACCGCGCCCGGCAAGCGTTAAACAGCAGTCACATCATTACGGAGAAGCATATTCAAAATAGTACAGGCATGTCTGTTCCGTGAAGGCTTCGTCTCTGCAGAAACGACCTTGCTGCTGTCGAGGCCCAAAACAACGGTCAGTCTTTTGCGATTCGTTGTTGCGTCCGCGCTTGGCGAGAAGCACAGAAGCATATCTTCCTGCTTTGCTTTATTCCGCCTGATCCAAAACACTTTCCAGCGCTAGAGCGCGGTCGTCAGTCGAACACAAGCGACCGTGCAATAAGCGCAATGCTCGGCTGTTCTCTGCGAACAGGCACGCCTGTGCGATAAATAGACAAATTCCCGCGCGTGTCGCTTTTCCTGTGGAACGGCGGCCAAGCAAGTTCCCAGTAAAACTGAACGAACGCGGCAGGAAGTTCTCAGCATCGCTCTGCGATGACACTGCACAGTTCGCGTGCGCCGATTGTTGTGGGGCGGTTATTCGCTGCTGAAACAGCGCTTTCCGACATTGCCCGTCATGACGAATTTAATTAATTGCAGGCGCTGGTGAATGAACGCCTGGCGGTGGCCGGCGTTTGTTGAGGGCTCGTTGGTCTTTTTCAAAGCACGAACGGTTCGGAACTGAACGGTCTTTCGCTCCGGTAAATAATGGTTTGTTTGACGTAGGTATGGTCGCACCTGGACAGTGGCGAGTGCCTGGGCAAGGCGGTCGGCGTGCGGACCAGACTAGAGAATGGAATCTCTGGTTTTGTCCCAACTGACAAGCTGAGCGATCAGCAAGTGAGCAATCCCGAGGACCGAGTCAAGGTGAGACGCTTAATGATGTTTCCGTGTGGGGAGTCCTGTATATGAGGTCGCTCAAAAGGTTGGCGCAATGCCAGGTTGCTACGACAAGAATAGTTTGAAAACGTCTTAACAACCTTACTTGGCATCGCCTCGATTTTGATGCCGCTCACTGTGACGTAAACAATGCGTATTCCAGATTTATTTGTGATTTTGTTTATTTATTTATAAACAATTCGACTATTCAAGGAACGAACCGCTGCAGGTTAGTACCCGAAACTCCCATTTGCGTATATTTATGAATCAAAGCTTGAATATTGGGAAGCTCAGGCAGCGTATACAGTAAACGTGGCAAGAGTGTAACATTTGGTGTTTTTCCTGCGTGGTCAATGTACAGCAGGGGTCGCCAACGTGGTGCCCGCGGCCACCAGGTCGCCCGCAAGGACCATGTAGGTCGCCCGCGGGCCTGTTCTAAAAATAACATTAGCATGATCAATGTCTTCACATAACGAATATCAATACTAAATAATTGAAGGCAAATTGAGCAAATTTTTATTTCAGAAGTGTATATCAAACCCTTCGCATTAATCTATACACAAGAAGTAGCTCGCAGTTTCAAAAAGGTTGGCGACCCCTGATGTACAGTGTTACTATCTTTTCCGATTCAACAAAAATCCTCGCACATTCCATATTTCGTGTTGGTTAACGGCCGCTGTTTGATCGCATTGTCCATTCGCAGATTGGCATGACGATCCACTGTCGAATACTGAAGCTGGACATTGATCGATTTCAAGTCGACCTCAGCTGTCGCGGGTCGGACCTGCGCGATGAAATCGGTCGGTGGAAGACCCAGCTCGATCTTTACTATGACTTCGACGCTGAGAGAGCTGACAAGCAGAAGTCGGACGCGTCTCAGAAAAACAGCAACAGAACCAGTGAGCGAAAAGCGTTTTTTTCCAGCGGATGAATACATCCCTTGAATAGAGGTACTTGGTGCCGCTGAGTTCTGATCAGTGGCGTACTGAGGAGGAACGGGTGCCAAGTGACGAGCGCAGAATTCATTTTTGTCGTGACCAATACTATCGGCATCGTGTGCATTTGCGCTGTAACCGGCGGCCCTGAGTGATTAAGTGATTTTTTCTTCAGGGTGCTAGACAAATGTCACATAACCATGCGTTGCCATCTGTCGTTGCTTGCTCCGTTTCGAAACCACGCGCGAGTCAACTTGCCCGTGCCTTTATCAGAAGTTAAAAGGTCGCCACCAGGGATGTTGAGCTGGAAGCTCGACGGTGTTGAAAACGGAAAAGCTGGGGCAAAACCGGGAGCGTTGAATTAAGGAAGTGTTCCGGCCTTCTTTAAATATAGAAAGTCTGTTGCTCGATTCGAATCGATCAGCTGGAACGAAAGATAAGGCTAAGACGTCTTGAAGATTTTGGACGATCCGTCTCTAGAAACGCAGCAATTTTTCCTTATGATGATAGTTTCAGTATGTCCATTTAGATAAAAGCATTTCCATTGAGTTACTTGTGTTCCCAATTACGCAAACCATTGTTCCGCCAATACCTTTGTTGACGAACAGTCATCCATGCAGTGGTAGTACTACGACGTTTAGCTTAGTGAAGAAGCCCGTCACACCTTCTGTGCAAAGCACATTTCATTTATTTTATGTTCTTGGGTCTGCAATGTCATCCCGGCGCGAAAGAGTGGACATTTAGTAAAACAAGCTTCTGAAACAATGACACCAAGCGCCACTGGCTCGGAACAAGCCTTATTTCCACGTTGCACATATTTTTACCGAATAAATTCTTGTGCTCCATCATTACGTCCTCATGAATTTATTAAAGTACCTACCGATATAAATTTCAGCATCTCTCACTATTTCTTGCAAAGTTTGTGTTTTGGGCAAAGCGAGCAAGGCATCGATTATTATCCATCGTAACTCGTCCAACTCTGACTTTGCCACATGATGTGCTTAAACTGCTCGTTTTTGGTGTACAGTAAGTCATTACGTCGCGGGAGCTGTGTATCATTACCGAGTAGCAACTAACAGTTGCGTTGTGTCTGCAGCTTACATAAAGAGAGTGATCGCCCATCCTTCGTTCTTCAACATCGACTTTAAAACTGCGGAGAAAAAAATGCAGACGATGGACCAGGGAGAGACCGTCATCCGCCCCAGCAGCAAAGGTGGGAACTTGCGACTTGTGCTTCTTGCCAACCAGGGGGGGGAAACAGGGAAATTGCCCCCTTCCGATAATTTCAAAAACATTTTAAAAGTGCCAAAACGTCTTTAGCTGTAAAAGAAAAAGAACAAGTTGCAATCATTTTGCCCCCCGAAAATATCGGTTGGTTGCGGCCCTGCTTCTTGCTGTCAGTCTACCACGACGTAATTCTGCGGCGCACGAAGCGCGTAGTTAGCGTTGCCCGCGCTTCAACAAGGAGCAGCGCCTTCGGTTGCGGCGACTTGTACTTTGCGTGAGAAGTGCGCACCAGGACCTTTCGCGTCTGGACGGACCCGGTTGTATTTCAGGCTCTGATCACCTGACCGCATCGTGGAAAGTGGCAGAGGGCGTGTGCGCGCACATTGACATCCGCGAAGAGAAGAAAGAAAACGCGTTTAGTTTGGGTCGATCGCTCATCATCGACAACGAGGTGGGTTCGACATTCGTTTGTGCTGCAAGGGGGGCGGGACCGAGGGGGTCAAAAAAGCGTGAAATGAATAAAGAATAGTTCTGCTTATTTGTGCGTTCGGGGTTTTCTGGTTCTCGTTCTGTTTGTGTTCTTGTTTTCCGCAGTTTACAAAATGAGTTAAAAGACGCCTAAAAAGTTATGTCGCGTCGTATGTCTCGGGCAATAACGGAATTCGCTGTCACCATGGATACGAGTAAAGTCACGTGTTTGCGTCTGGTCTGTTGGTTGAGCACCTTGTGCCGCTTGCTCGCTGCCGACATAAACAGGCGCTTAGCCAGTAGCCTCTGTCTAGGAATTCGAAGATCTCGACGAGATCATCGCGCGCTACATCCAACCCATGGCGGCCAACGCCAGGGACCTGATCAACCACAAGTACTACCGAGAGGTCGGGGGGAAGAAAGAGGTCTTGGAGGATCTGTTGAAGCAAGCGAAGGAGAAGGATCGTGGCCGCATACCGTACTTCATGACCGCGTCACGTTCCCTGCCCGGTGGGTGGATAAGAATCACACGCGCGGCAGAATGAGTTCTGGCAGTGCGTCGTTATCGTGTTCCTCCTCTCATTCATAATGGTTGGGTCAGGACGGGTTGTTGCTCTGTATATTGATCCAAGTACGTTTGCAGTGGACTAGATTGACAAATTGCTCTGCTGGTGAGAAGCGTCGAACCCTGAGGTGGATCAGTTGCTCACTCGCGCCTTTTCAGAGCAGTGCTTAAAAGCATTTGGCATCTTTCAAATTATTCTGTAGATTCTATTTGAATAAGAGCCGATGATGCCTATTTCGAAGGCGAAATATATACTCTGTAAGATCTTGGTGTCTGATTCTTTGCTGGGAAAGGATTTCTTTCGATAGACGGTGTTTCAAATTAACCTTAAGAAGTTTGAGTAGCAGTCCACGTCATTAAAACAAAACCCGTTGCTGTCACGAGTCAATGCTCTTCAGGCAAATTCATCCTTTCGTACATGCCGCGCGTGAAGCCAATGCACGAGTACGTGACAGCGACACCGGATGGCTTCCGCTACCGACGCCAGATGTTCAACAACATCAACCAGCTTTTCAGGTGGTTCAAGGATCACTACAGCGATGTGATCCCGGGTGAGTGACTTGAGATGTGTTGCAGTCCTTCAACGTGAACTTCAACCTTCGCAAAGCGTGTTGCGCTGTGCCTGAAAGTTTATGTGGCGCAGCGGATGAGCCCGCGCGCAATGGCGCTGAATGGCCGAAAATCTGAACGAATTTACTGATAACATTTTTTGTGAAACCTGGGTGTTTATAGGACTACCTGGATGAGCGATAAATGGCGATCCATCGTCACGCAGCAAAGCTTTGTTGTTACGCTTAGGTGGCTAAAGAGCTGCCTAACAACCTTCGATAAGTTCGCGACGTAGGTTGCTATTGTTGGCATTTTTGGAATGCTCTTTTGTTGAAATAACAAGGTACCTTACTGGACTTTGGCCTTTTCGAACAAATATTTTGGTACAGTTTTGTGCTGTGAAAGCTTGGTTGTTAAGCCTTTGCAGTACTACGGAACAATGTACGCCTAACGAAATTTTTCCTCACTGAAAGTGTCACAAGACAATGAATTGAACTCGCAATTCTGGCAAAACCTGGCGGGGTTAGTGATCTGTGTCGTTCAACAGCACTCACGCAAGCACAACATGCAACGACTGGCATATAAATTATGCTGTTGCTAGGCATGCCTTGCCACGCTGTGAGTGAGTACCACCTATGACGTGTTATCACTACCGCGAAAATTTTCTCCAGCACCCAGTTTTTTCAAGTTTTTTTTTCTTCCAGCATCCATCTTGTTTTTCATAAGTCAAAGCTCACCACAAACGTTTGTAGCGTGTTGCTATCGTCAAAAATACCATTAGCATCTGACCGTGCCGAATGTTTTATCGGACAGCTCATCGCTTGAATCGCTCCAGCGCCAACACCGCTTTCAATCTCGGCAATCCTGCCACGCCTAAAACCAGGACGCCTGCCAGACATGCACCTCATACGCCGAAGGTAAGCACCGACGACCCATCCTGACTTCGTGTTGTGTAAATTCGTCCATTGTTTTTGCAAAAGATGTTCCTTAATTTCGTTTACGATTACGTAGAGCAGGGGTCGGGAACCCTGTCGGCTAAGGGAGTTATGAAACCTACATATTTTTAATTGTATTTCCGTGAGAGTCATATAATATTTTTCAACATTAATGCAACTAGCTTACTAACTAACGTGTGCATTTTTAAGCAAAATCAACAATTTTAAACAATGGTAAATGTCTGAATTTTCTCTGTAATAACATGCTTCTAACTGTTAATGCGACTTCTGGTGCTGCATGGTGTTGCTGATGGTATTGTAGTCTGGTGGATGGAAAATTACACAAGAAGTTTCATTCGTAAACAATCGTGTTAAGAAAATGTCAAGCGAGCCAGATGCCGCCATGAAAAGAGCCACAGGTTCTCAACCCCTGGCCTAGAGCTTTTATTTTAGCCCTCACTTTCCGATATTTGTCGCGCACTTGGACGCAAATTTGCCTCAGTGTTGTAAATCGGCGGTTGCACCTGGTCGCGCCATTTGAAACTTCAGCGTTTTCGCCACGCAGTGCACAGTCGGAATGGGACAGTTTGGCGACGCCGTTTTGGCGATGAATCAGTTAATAAGGCGTGACACTTTTGATGGGAGCGCTTTTTATGTACTTTTCCACAAAGTTTTGGGTTTAGTTGGAGTTAGGGTTTATGCGTAAGGTAATTAAACATCCTTGTAGTCCAACCTTTGAAGTATTACAAAAACACACTTTTTTCGTATAAAACATTTGCGACGTCCATTGGCGCCGAACTGTCATAGATCCATGCGCAGTGTTCTTGATTGGGCAAATGGAGTAAAAGTGCCTGTATTTATTCCCACCAGGACACGCCTCGCCAGACGCCGCAAGCGCAATACGGGTACACGCCTAACACCACATACGCCACACCTGCCGGCGGCTACAGACCCCAACCATCACCCGGAGGAGGTATGTTCCCTCCTCAGCAAATTCCTCCCGCCAAGTGGGCCCAACCCTCCGGCGTGCCGCCGAAACGGACGCCCAGACACAAGTAAGTCCAGCCACGTGATCAGTCTGTGCTGCAGATGCACAAATGCGTCGCCGTCTTTTGTTTATGCGAACTCAAACGCCGGTGTTAATGTGCTGCCACTGGAAGCTTAACGTCTAAATGTATTTCGCAGGCCCTCCGCGGCGCCCGACTCCACACCGCTCGATCCAGCGGCCGAGTGGGCGCAAGACTGGGCGAAACAGCACGGGGGCCCCCAAACGCCGCGAATGACGCCGAACACTCCTCGCGGGCCGCGAACGCCCGCCGGCAGTTACAAAGGCACCCCAAGAACTCCGCAACACAGATCTCCTCGAGGCCAGAGGACACCAGGGTATTGATCTGCAATCATGCCGCGAGCAAGTTTTCTGTCGACTCGAATGACAGCCGTTGTCCGACCCACCTGAGATCTTGTGTAGTGCGAGTGACCCTGCAAACACTGTACAAACGTGCTGTGAAAATGGTGCTGCTTGGTTTGCAGTGTGCATTGCCTTCGACTAGCTGGCAAAATAACTGGCTTGGTGAGATCGAACTATTAAAGAAGCATTTCCACTGGTGTGAGCTCATCGACAACCAAACATGGTGATCATCCAAAACACCGGGTAGCTGGATTTGTTCAATGAAAATATCATAAGCACTGTTACGTTGAGCAACTTGCTGTTGCCCTAGTACCGACTTCTTATTTATTGTCATTGTACGGGACATTTTCGTGGTAAGGCCGAACCTCGTGGCCAGGGGGCACTGACCATCGGTGGTTGTTCCACTCGATGCATCGCACTCGACTTTATCTTTGTTTATTGCGCCTTTTAAACTTACTGATCCGTAACGGTGGGAACGTTCTCGCCAAAAATGTTTTCGTTGCCTTAGCGACCACAGCAGTGTCGTGTCGGTGTACTGCTCACCGTTTGTACTCACGAGCTTGTTTGACCAGATTCCTTGCAAATAAAACCCTGTACGCATTTGAACGTCGCAGCATGTGAGGTGTGTTTACAATATGTGCAGCCGTTGCCAGTAACACGGTGCCTTGTGTGAGTTCAGTTAAGTTTCGATACCGGCAAAGCCCTCCTGCTCGCACTAATACCGATTTTGTGATTATTTGGGACTGGGTCTATAGCTGACGTTTTACGAATGGTTGCCATGTACGCGTTTCGCTGTAACTTCAGAAGGACGGTGGACGTCGGAAGTGGGAGCTTGACCCCCTTGGATTTTGAAATTTGGCATTTTCCTACTCCATTTTTAGCAAAAAATGGTTAGTTTCGAGTGGCCAAAATGAAATTTCATTAATTTTTGCGCTCCCTGGAAAAATCCTATCGACGCCCATGGTAATAGCGAATGACTGCGTTCGAATCGTTTCAGCGATTAAAGGAAGATTTTTCGTATCAGGTAGGCGAGAAACGAGCCAGGCAAAAGCGCTTGAACAGCGCTCCGTCCAACGACTTGCAGGTGTCCTTGACTAACAATTATAAAGTCATGCCAAGTTAATGCTGAAAGCACGCCTCGTGTCAACAGCTTTTCGCACGGCTGACGAGTTCGATTGCAGTTGCACTGAAACTCGCAGACCGGCTGAAAACATCTCGGATTTTTCGCTGCGATGTACATCAATGCTGATGGGTAGTGCGCTCGTGAAGCAGATTGGAAGTAACGTATGACTGAGTATTGCGTGAATCTGCGTAGTTGTGTACGCAACAATCGATTGTAGAAACTACGTTCAGAATTACGAAGTTGTATCAGCGACAGTGCGTGGCACACGCAACGAATTATCACAAAGCTTTGTCTTCGTAGTTCTACATCTATCGTTTAGCCTTTTGCTTACGCAGGCTCTGCAGCGAATTGATTTTCAAGCCATAAATTATAAAATCAATTCACACTTGGTCGGTTTCATATTTTAAAACATTTTCGTACTCACAGTTTGCAACCGCCGAATTCTACGAGTTTTGAAGAAGTTTTAACCTTTACAGCGGAAGTGATTTCTTGAGCGTTACCAGAGCTATGCAGCACATGCATGTGCAGAACAGTAGCGTGAAGTTTGCAGAGGACCGAACATGTGGCGTAATTAATTTCGGCCTGGCTTCGTGACGCCTGAATTATTATCACAGATTGGCTGAAAACCGTCATTT
>JGI24159J19872_10010814_pt1 | contig 11977 bp, 7 predicted proteins | sample Ectturendosymbi4_FD_19872 | JGI IMG/M metagenome (IMG submission 19872) | reverse complement strand
GAAAGGTGCTGTATCTCGTTTGCCTAGTGAGGCAAAAGCACTGTTGGAACTATTTTGCCTTCAACCAATCATATTTGGCTAAATGCAAAATAGCTCCACCAATGCTTTTTCTCATGAAGCAAAATAAAATACTTGGTTTTACATGGACGGATCAGGACTGGATCGGACTGGTGATTTTCAAAAGTTTTACGGACCAGGACTGGATCGGATACAAATTTCTCGTATCAGGATTGCAGTGATAGAGTCTCCAGCCTTGGTCTTTGTCTTGAGACTAGAGATGGCACNGGCCGCTAACATTCAAGTCTTTGGGCCGTCCGCTAAAGGTTTTGAAACAGTCCGCTAACAACTTTTTTAGCAGTGACGTCATTCCGGGCCGCTACAGTGTGCTCACCAACAAAGCGAAAGTTTTGTTTTTTGCAAAGTTTCAAAATCTAACAATGAAATTGTTTCCTGCTGCTCTTTCACCATTCTGTTCATATTCCGTTTCACTTGTTTCCATGCAAATCAGTGAACCATGCGAAGAATCAATCAAAGCAACAAACACTTTCATTTATAGTCTGTCGCTGTTGCGCAGGTTTAGGTCTAGGACAGGTGTTCCCAAACTTTCTCTGGCCATGTACCCCTTCAACATTTCGATAGATGAGCATGTACCCCTAAAATTTCTTATGAAAAAAAGGTTGAAGAAAATAACAAAAATAAATTTATCAGTAAGCATGATTTTGAAAATAATATTCACAGATGAACGTATAAATATTTCGAAATTACATAGCCTATATGCAAACATATTTTTCCCTTCAATTGCTAACCTTAAATGTACACCTTCAGATAGGGAAGGTAGCCCTAAGGGCACATGTATTCCAGTTTGGGAATCCCTAGTTTAAGATCAGAGGCTAAGTTTAGGTTTTAGGTTTAGTATGTTACTACTGTACTAGTAATTGTGGTGCAGGCTAGTCCACACTTGTCGTGTGACACGTTACAGTCGGCGGAGTTGAGTTTATTTAGCGAAAGTTAAAGAATTTCAAAGACGAGAAAGAAACCACAGCAATTGCAAAAACGCCAGGGCACAGAAAAAAACGGAAGGTTATCGAGTCGTTGCCCCTTGAGTGGTCGATTAAGGTGCACAGCAAGCCAAATTTACATTGAAACGGATAGCCTATGTGGGAAAGAGCTGCCAGATGATCAACACAGTTGCGCAGGGAGTGCTGGGTCGCAACTGGTCTCTCTCGGTGGAACAGGTGCTCAGATCCGCAAGGATCTGGGCGTGGCAGAGATAACCTTTGCGAGGTTATGAAGAAAGTTCTGGGCGCAATTTCACAATTTGTTTTCCAAAAATGAAGCCGTTTCCTGCGAAGTTCAGACGCATTTTGGAAGTTTTCACCTTGCGAGATTTATAAAAAAAGTTTTTGGGCGCATTATCACGATTTATGTGTCCAAAACCGAAGCTGTTTGCCGTGAAGTTCAGACGAATTTTGGAAGTTCTCTCCATGCAAGCTTTATGAAAAAGTTCTGGGCGCAATTTTACGATTAATGCGTCCAAAAACGTAACTGTTTGCCTAATGTTCAGACGCATTTTGGAACTTTTCCGCTTGCAAGGTTTATAGAAAAAGTTATGGGTGAAATTTCACGATTTACGCGTCTAAAAACGAAGCTGTTTGCTGTGAAGTTGAGACACATTTTGGAAGTTTTCTCCATGCAAGCATTATAAAACATTTCTGGGCGCATTTTCACGTTTTTTTGCGTCCACAAACGAAGCTGTTTGCCATGAAATTCAGATGCATTTTGGAAGTTCTTTGCCTCCAAGGTTTACGGAGAAAGTTCTGTACGAATTTTCACGATTTATGCGCCCCAAAACGAAGGTGTTTGCTTTGAGGTTCACACACATTTTGGAAGTTCTCTACTTGTAAGATTTGCAGAAAAAGTTATGGGCACATTATCACGATTTATGAGTCCAAAAACGAAACCGTTTGCTGCGAAGTTCAGACGCACTTTGGAAGTTCTCCGCCTGCAAGGTTTACAGAAAAAAGTCTTGTAGCATAGCTAGTGGGTTTGGAATGTTTGTTTCTTAGGCTATTACATAGTTAACCAACACACTGTTAAGTCAGTCATACTTCAGACAGCATGCTAAAAAAACATTTTCAGATTTTGGACGCAGGATTTAGCTGCTAGACGCAAAACCAATCTGAAGGNAAAGAGACAGACTAAGTAAAATTCCTTTGTTGTTTGAAAACCGCTTTTATGCTCGATCCAGAAATCTGTCAAATGGTATTTCAGTGCAGTCGTAAACATTCATGCATCGTAAATCGACTATTATGAAAAGCAGTTGGATGTCAGCCCTCACCAGTCTTTGTTCAAGTCTTTACACCTTATTGACGTTAGTTTGAAAGCTTTCAATTGTGAAATTGTACTTTTTTGAAGGTTAATAAGTATTTATCAGTGTCGAATTAAGCTGTAGAAGGGGGGCAATAGATTTTCTTGGTTTTAGAGTTTTGGTTGTAATTGGGACAGCTTCTGTAGCCAGCAGTGCTGGAGGTGAGAGAGGCTTCTTTTTGATGATAATCATTGAAACCAAACAGGTATGTAAATTTTATGCAGGACAGCTTGACGCTTCACACATCTACAGTCGACTAAATACATGAAATTCTATTTTCGTTTTAAGAACAGATAAAACGTGGAAACTGGGTAAATTCGTGCACTGTAGCAGCAAAAAAACAGCCAGTTGAAAATCTGAAAAGCTTATGGAGCTTCATAATGAAAATAAAGGCCAAAGAAAACGATATGAACGACATGCAGCTTTCCTATAAACATTGGGTTTCTTCAAAGAACCGTTGCACATTGGACTTCAAACGCATGTCAGCCACAAACAAAGATTTAGACTCAGAAGAACATTATATTTCATTGGTGTTTATTGCATGTGATTCATGATGTTTTAGTTTCAGATGAGTCTGTATACCTCTAGTGCTGTGTCAATTCCGTGATTGCCATAGTGATTTGTGCCAAATCTTTTTTGTTTGAAATTAACTTTCTTTAATCGTTTCAGTGCCGGGCATTGCAGCCGATCATGGGCCCACGGCGCAGTGGGTGGATTTGGTTAGGGAAGAGTGGAATGACCCCTTAACCATCATTATTGTCAGATCCATTCTGACCTGGAATGGTACAGCACCTGACAGGGTTCCAAATTTGGGTTAAATAATTTGTCCATATTTCTGAGGGGTACATGACTTTTCGATCTGGAAACATTTCAGTCATGACATTACTGTACATAAATAACCAATAGTATTTGTTTATTCAAAATAAATGCTTATTTAGACAGGCGAAATGTCATGCAAGCTGATGTTATACAAACTCCCTTTGATGTTGCAGCGAAGTGATGAAACAGTCTGGCAGGTCAAATTTAACGTTAGTTGGCATTATACCAAATTGGTTTAAGTATGTTTGCAGTTAACTTAACATGAAAATCATGCTGATTAACTGTTGGATCTTGGATTACGTTTGCATTTTTTTTAAATAAAACTTTTCGTTGATTCAAGTACGTTTGCAATAAAATTTTAGCATGTAAGATTTCTGCGAGATTTCATAGTCTGACCAAAATGACCAATGCCGAAAAGTCCCGTGACCGAAACGGCTGAGACTAAATTGGCCTGACCGAAACTTCTTGTTTCGATTTCAGAGTTGCTACATTTTGGCAAAGTTTAAGTAAAGAAATTGTGCAGTGTCATCAGATCATCAGCCTGATTCAATTGTATTTTTGGTTTAGTGCAGTGATTTTGAACCTGGGGGTCGTGAACCATTTTTGCAGGGGCCACTGGCAGATATTATATGTACAGAGCTGTATTACATTTGCTTTATTCAAGTTTTAGATGGGGGTTGTCAGGTTAGAGTGCATTGCTGTAATGGGTCGTGGTACAAAAAGTTGAAAACAACTGGTTTAGTGCGACAGTAAGCAACGTACAACAAAGACAAGAACAGTCATTCAGGACAGTATGAGGGCAACCGCTGTCTGAGAGAAAAGGTTCACATTTGGCTAGGAAGTTTCCATGCAGCTGATTCCATTTATTGCCTTTGTGATGACTGTTTTTTCATTTGTTTATCAGAAAATGTTGCGTGTGTACATGTTGGAAAAAGTGAAGACCATTTTTTATTTTTCTTGGTCATTCATCAAATATGATTGTTGAAATGTTTTTCGGTAAAAATAGACGCATTTTAGGAAAATTTACAAAGGGCGCCTAAGTTTCTTTTGGTCTTGACGGCACTTTTTGGACACCAGCCGACTTACAAAAATTTTAGAGGGAACACTGGAGTACAATATGAAAACTGATTCTAATTTTAAAATTTGCTGGTGGATTTGACGTGTTGCCTCTGTGGAGAATAATTACTGAATCAATACTAAGAAGCTGTTAAGTCTGTCTTTCAATTTCAAATTGAGAATATGCAAACATGGGTGTCGGAGGGAGCCCTTGGCCCTCCCTGGAGTATGAAATTTAATATATTCCTGTTAAATTTTCAGCAAAAAAAGGTTATTCAATTAGTTTCAAGATAATAAAATGAAATTTTGCCACCTTTGCCCCCCTGACTTTTAGCTACCCTTTGAAAAATCCATGTTTGCCCCTCTCCCTGAAAAAAATCCTTCCGATGCACATGTATGCAGACACAGTGATTTAAGATGGACATTATTTGGTTGAGATAATAGTTTATCATAGCAGTTTTGATACATTTGCCATATGTATTAGCATGTTGTATTGTTCAAGGCCTTTGCTATCCTGATTATTGACATTTTTAATCCATTCAAATGCAATTAATAGTTTGTAGTGAAACAGCATTTTCAGATTATTTGCACAGCTTTCACTAATGTCTAGCAATAGCAAAGTAAACTTAAGTGACTTGGTTGCTGTTTGGGAAATAGCTTTAAGTGATGGTGTACATAAGGTAGAGTTTGAACATGGAACTACATCTGGGAAACGGGTAGTCTACGTGGATGGAAAGGTAATGCTGTTTTTTTATCAATCTGGATTTGGTGTGGTTCATTTTAAAACTGTTTATTTGGTGAAGAGAAATGTCTTATAATTTCATACATTTCTATGCCGTTTTTTTTAATAACAAAAAGTGCTTCGTTGATTTATGCTAATGAAAAGAAGACATTGTGTTGTTTGACCTGCAGAACATGCAATTTGACCAGAAGTAACAGACACAATGCAGAGCAGACTTAAACTTTGTTAGAATTGCTGATAGATACACAGGTTAGTTGTGTTTTCAAATCTGAATAGATTTGTCTAAAAAAATTGGAAGCTCTACTTGTTTCTTGAGCATCAGTATCTACCTAGGTGTCTTCCTTTCTATTAACTGCGGCGATTCTTGTCTACCCATATCTTCAATTCAAGTACTGCCTGTGCACAAGTCACAAAAATCAGCACACATTGATGTTATTTAATGGAAATCTATTTTGCCATACGGCATCTTCAGTCCTTGGACTGAGTCCATCTTCAGTCCTTGGACTGAAGATGCCATATGGTGAAATCGATTTCCATTAAATAACATCAATGCGTGCTGAGTTTTGTTACTTGTGCACAGGCAGTACTTGATTTGTCTAAAACAGACATGTAAATAAATTGCTCAGTGTTACAATCAGCATGTGTCCAGTTGCTGACTGTTTAGAATTGACATCAGTTTTTGTTTGAATGAGGTAATTGCAATTCCATTACAAATAACATTTAATGTCATAAAAATTGTAACAAGCACGAAATCATTAAGAATACTGATTTTATAGCTGCAGATTTAATGCACCTGTTAATTTCTCCATGAAAAAGATGGCGTTCTTTGAGCTATGCAAAAGACATGCTATAGCTAATGATGCTTTCAAATTTTGGTAAAACATATGAAAAACTGATTTGAATGTTGTAAGATCACTTGAAAATATTTAGGATGATATACTGGCACCACAAAGTTGATACATATTTGTTGCCAAGTAAGTCAGGCTGCTGCATTTTAATGATTGAGATATGCAATTCAGTTGTTGTCAATCATCCACAAAAACAAAGTGCCATAAATGGTTGTGTGAAGAAATGCTGAGTATATAGCTATAGTCAAACATTTATGGTACTGAATTATTCATTTTTGCTGAGTAAGTGCAGTCTTTAGCCTGGCCATGCCTTTTATCATATTATTATTGCAGGAAATTTTCAGAAAGGAGTGGATGTTTAAATTAGTTGGTAAAGAAGAGTTCACTATTGGAAAGCAGAGCATTAAAGGTAATTTATACCATGAAATCCCAATCAATTATTTGTTTGGTGTAAAGTTTTGTGTAGACTGATGTACATGTACCCTTAAGGGAACATCTGTCTATCTGTAGGGGTGCATTTAAGGTTAGCAATAGAAGGGAAAATATATTTGTACATCTTTTATTTCCAAATATCTATACATATATCAGTGAATACATTTTCAAAAATCGTTACCTTCACAGTTCTAAAAATCTAAAATTTCTATTAAAAATTCAGTGGATTTTTGTTTACTCAGCGTCTTTGTCATAAGAAAATTTATGGGTACATGCTCATCTGTCAAAACGCTGAAGGGGTACATGGTCAGAATTAGGCTGGAAACCTCTGACCTATACAGTTCCAAATGTAGTTATTGCTGGCATGGTCAGTCAATCACATTCTCATTTGAATTTTCATATTTGGATCCCATGTTTTGGGTCTTTCTTTGTGAAAAGATTTGAATATACTGTTATATGCTGGCAGATTTCATAAATGTTGTATGATAAAGAAAGTTTCCCATTCCAAGTTTTGAACTGCTGCTGAGTTTGGCTTGAAAAAAAATGCAGTCTATCAAGGGTAAAAAATTTATAGGCAAAAATCATTTTCAATATCCAACTTGTGTAAGTATTTGCATATTTAACATCAGACAAGCTAAGTACAGAGTATTAACCTAAAATGTCTGTAGAACTTTATGACTCTTGAAAAAATGATTCAGAAATATTCCATTTATCTTCTGATTTTTTGCTAGAAGTGTTAAATAAAACCATTTGCTATTGTTTGTTTTATAGCTACAATCAATATTGATGCCTGTAGTGGATTTGCTTATGAGTACACCTTGGAAATACAAGGAAAAAGTTTGAAGAAGTTTTTAGAAAACAGAGACAAGACAAGTAAAGCTTGGACGCTGAAACTTGATGGAGTTGACAGTAGAATTGTTCTAGGTTGGTGTGAAGAGGGTAATTTTGTGAAGTTGTTCCTTTAGCATCTCATTCGCTGTCTGTATACTTCATAAAATACAAGTACATTCTGAAGGTAAACTCTGGCTAATAGGATCATGTGCAGACGGGTTGTTTTTATTTTGTGGCAAATTTACTGCTGCTTCAGTACGATTTTCTTGCTCCTGTTGTGATTGCCAACAAAGCACCATGCACTCTGGCTGTAATGTATGCCTTAATTTGCCAACGTGCTGGTAGCCTGTTTTCTGTAGGCTACCTGTCATTGTTAGACTTGGCAAATTTTATACAAATGATTTACTTGATCCTATTGCAAATCCCTGACATTGATATACAAGCGTTTTATCTATGTAGTCTATCCAGTTGAATTTCATATTGGACACACCGATTTTTATAGCAGGTAGGAAAGAGTTAACGTTTTTGCTGATAAAAAACGCCTTGTGACTGCCGGTTTCTGCCGCTCACATGCGCGATGTAACACCTTATCGCACATGGCGCTCAAGTTTTTAAGCCAAACGGACAAAGTTAGTCCTTTAAGAAAGTTTGATATTCACTGGCTAGTCCATTGTTTTTCAGAAAAGGATACTATGGACATCTGGTGTAACGGGGAGAAAATGGAATCAGCTGTAAGTAAAAACGTTCTTTTTTGTATGCACGTTTTTCAAAACGGAAATTTTTTTGCCATATCTGGCAGTGTCATTGTGAAATGTGTCAGAAAATTTAAAAAATAGTTAAAAATGTGGCTATCTGTGAACTCAAATACAGGTTATATTTTAACTTTTTTGATATCTTGGAGTCATGTTCAATGCAATCTTATTCAAGTATAAATTCTGACATTTGCGTATGCATCAAAGTCTTCCGACTCGGCTATAAATGTCTGCTAAACGAAGTCAATATGATTTATGACGGTTTCGTAAGCAATGCTTTTGTTCTTGCACAAGTTTTTTTTCGGTCATAGACCGAATTTTTTTTAATGACCGAAAAAAGTCAATTCGGTCATAGTGTCCGAAAAGGTAAGCTAGTGATTACTGTTACGGCGAGTTTTGATAGTATTACATTAAAAAATGACCAAAATGTGCCAGCGCAAAACCACAGTTCTTGCGTCGCCCTGTTTTCACCCGCGTAATTCACGAACATGCTAACCTTTGCCGCTAGCCGATCAGGTTCGCATACTGAAAAGGTGTGTCTGCGCGTCTGTGCGAGAAACGGCGCAAGGCGTACGAAAATAGAATCTTGTTACTGTGCGAATGCATTATTGAACTGTGAGTGAAACCAGACAACGTCTCGAATTTCATTTCTTAACAGAAAGCTTTCGGATTGAGCCAACGTTACGGCAACCGCCACCTAAGCGCTGTACAAAAACACCAAGTTACTGTTTGTCCCCTTAAGCATTTTTTGTGAATTTCTTTAAACAACGAAGTGCCACCGTTTACAAAACTACTTCTTGTTAATGGCATGGCGTCAAGCGTTGGAGTATGAGGTTAAAACATCTCTTGTTTTGGTTTCCATCCCTGAGACTTCGTTATATCGCTTGACTTAAATAAATATGATCGAGTCACTCTTAATTTAATTTGTCAGGCCTTCAAGTTTACTCAGTCGCTGCACTATTCCTTTCTACGCGAGATGCGCTCCAGTGTTTATTAAAGTTTGGTGGTTCGCAACCGTACTTGTTATGAAAACAGTGTCGCCCGAGTCTATTCGAAGTCATTCGCGCATTTCTCTCTCGAATGAGTGGTTTGTTTGCTTGCGCAGCTGATGTATTGTCAGGCAACCCGGTGCCATAGTGATTGACTGATCATGTTCGTCGTTTAAGCAGATGGAAACTCTCGAAATGCAACCGCTCTGCTGAACTTGTCTCTTAATTCTAGCTTGACGTTTCGCACTTATCCAAACTCCAAGTTCTTTGTTTGTATGGCATCAGCAGTTACACATCTTTTTCAGGTTTTCGTGAAAAACGTTGATCAAGCCATACTGTCTCGAACTCACCTTGTTGCTTGCATGAATCGTGCATTTTTGATATTTCGTGCATGAACCAAAATCTTCCTTCTTCAGTAGCGTATAAAGGGTAAAGACACAGTTGCAAACCAAAATATTGCTTCGAACTTTGTTCAGAAGGGCAAGATCCTGCTCGTTACGCTTTTTTCCGGTAGAAAATCGCAGCACCCTATATCCTTCGTCCTACCAACACCACACCATGGCTAACTCGGTCATATGATGATCTTGAACATTCCAGCTTGGCAGTAATTAACTCTCGCATCGTGCAGGAAGTGCGCGTGTGCCGCGCAGTTGNCAACGGACTTCTGGCGATGTACCACTGGTTCGTTGATGAGTGCGNTGTAATATTTCGTGCACCATAACCTCAACTGATAAGTATTGACCGCAGTCTTCCGTGCAAGCAGATTTTTTTACATGTTGGTTGAAGGCAAGCCAAAGCTTCAAACGTGCTTGTTGCTTAGGCAAGGCAAATTATCACTATTGCTAGCAGGGAAGACATCCTAAAGAAATGTTTCCTTAAGTCCGAAGGAACCTGAGAAGGACCCCGTCCTAAAGAAATGTTTCCTGAGGTCCTAGGACATCTTGCTGCGAGTCGCTCAGTGAACGTGGATCAATTTTTCTACTTCACAGTTGAAATGCAGTCGCTAAACCATTAAGCTACCTATCCTCCATTGGGAAGAGATTGTGCTCTTGCTCTGACCTTGTCATCACTTGTCTAATTTTAGCTTTGGTGGTGTTTCAGAAGGCGTGCAAAACGGAACGTCACGAACTGATTTTGCTATGGAGATTTTGTTCGCATAACTGAGGAAGCGAAAATTACCCGCTACCTTTGTAATGTGGTTCAACAACGTTTGACAATTCAGCATCTCTATCCATAGGCGTAGCGAGAGTGGGCATGCGTCCCCCTAAAATTTCTAACATATCTTGTCATTTTGTGCTTTGAGAGACGGCGTCCCAAAGAAAATAATGCTTCTCGCTTAGAGTCAAACGATTTGCCCTCCCCAAAAAATTTTTGGTTGGCTACGCCACTGTCTCTAGCCGAGATTCGCCGTTAATTGATGCCTGCTGACTTACGACCCCAGCGCGGTTGTATTGTTTTCTAAGGACCTGTGCGGACAATGTGAAGCTTTTTCGTGCTTTTTATATCGCGCTGCAGTCGTGAAGTTTCAAAATAGCTGGTTGAGTGAGCAATGGGACTTGCTGCCGCTGTTGGGTTTCACATACGTGAAGGGGTTCACAACATACATTACTGCTCACAAATATTTGATGCCTGTGGTTGCACTGTATTGAACATCTTTCAATTACAGTCTTAAAGCGTTATCGCTTTTTGAAAATCAACTGCGCATTGGAAACGGTTACACAAATCACTGCTATTTTTTTTCGCTTTTAAACCTTAATGACTTGTAGCCATGGCTGTCATTGCCGTTCATGTAGATTACCGTAATGTCAGTATTTTCCCCAGCTGCTGCCAAGAAATGTGCGGCGTTGAGGAAGCGCTGGAATGGAAATTAGGCATGCAGTCTTTTAGTTCGAAAACTTACTTAGCATGCGCAAGAAACCAGCATGGCCTCCAAAAGATTGTTGGCAACCGCACAAGCAGTTCCTTATGACAACAAACTATTTTTTAGTTTAAATAGCTATATTTTATTTTGTCCCCATTAAAGCCTGTTAAGTTCTTGTTATAGATACAGTCAGGCCAGGAGCCAGCGAAAAGACACTTTGGTTATCTTTTTCTTCCACGACCTAACCGCATACTGTCGAACACCTAGGCTTAAATGAACAAGTTTCAAGACACTGCGTCACTACAAACTTTGCGCACACCAACAGAAGCGAATGTATAGATTTTAATCATATTGCCCGTTAATGGTAGTTATAAAATGTATCAGAAAGCAATATATTCAGGTGGCACATGCGATAAAGCTGCAGGTATTTTCCCAAATCTTACGTGAGTATGGTCGCTCATTTTTGGATTGAAATTGACGACCACCTGAGAAATGGCCGGTTTTGCCAGCAAAAGTTGGCTAATGAGAACCTTGATGAAGAAGCGTCAACGAGACGATAACGGCGCATGCCTGGTTGATCGCAAATGTCTTTTTCACCTGCATTCGTCTGGCTTCTTGGCTGTATGATATCCAGGCAAGGACTTGGTTTGTTTACAACAGTGCGGGTTAAAAAGTCGACCGAAACGAACAAACGAAATTTGTGTAAGTTAGAATAGAAGTGGCTTCGCTTTCATAACTTCAAAGTTGCTTGCGCACGCGTTTCGTAAAGGAAGAGTTCAAAGCATGCAAATATGATCGTGTCATCCACAGGGCAAAACATGTAAGCTCGTTATTGTATTTGTAAATTACATATTAAATGAATGTACAACTTCCTATATAGAAGTGGTTCCCTACTCGTGGTCACGTATCAATGCGCGCGACATAGATCTGAGTGAGACCGATGTTTGCAGCGTGGAAAGTTTTAAAAACAGGTCACGATTGGTTCACTTTCAGAGCTAATGAAATGGTTTTCAGAAAATATAACGTAGGTATTAATTGAATGATATGAAAACCAGGCAAAGTTAACCGAATAATATCATAAAACTGGCCTGAATTTCTCAAAGCTTACGGAAAAGGTGTTGTCGAATTTTCTTGGTTGTCAGGGCATTTTTACGGCAATCAATTAAAATATGTTGAGTAAACGATGATTTTCCGCGAATGTTGCAACTAACAACAGGTATAAGTCAAACCGGGCAAGTGCAACTTTATCAAGACAAATGTTTTCTTGCTCCGTGCGTCA
>JGI24159J19872_10010813_pt1 | contig 11977 bp, 8 predicted proteins | sample Ectturendosymbi4_FD_19872 | JGI IMG/M metagenome (IMG submission 19872) | reverse complement strand
AATACATTTGTTTTTACAGCTTATTTAAAGTCAAGGGGGGGGGAACAAAGGACGTTTACTTTAGGGAAGCGTGGTAGACAAAAGGTTAAAAACCATTGGTCTTGGTGTTAGTTGATAAATGCAGTGCCCACTGAGAGAGGAACAAAACACTTAAAACAACCCCCTACTACAACTTAATTTACTAATCGTCATACAGGGATCCGGCAGTGGGAGAGAAATGAAGACATTCCAACATCACGTTTTGAAATATAAAAAAAATTGCAAATGGACGAAAGATATCTCAGTCCTTTCCATAATCAGCATCGGCTGTTTCGTGGGTTGACCCACGGCTTTCACATGAGTACGGAAGAAAATTGTTCATAGCAATATTTGAAGTTACTCACCGTTTGCGATATTGATAGCTTGCGTTACGCAGGCTAGACCAAATGTCGAGCAGATGAATGGTTAACTTGAACGTGTTCAACATTGGTGAGGTTATCAATTATCGGAATAAGCCAGAAGTCTCATGTAAGGAAAGTTTCTATTCAGCACAAAATGTTTTCTGTACAACTGTTTGGTTCATGGGCGCAGGGACATAACGAGGGGAGCAAATTGTCCTGGGCACGGAATCACTGGTGGGCGCCGAAAAGTCGCAAGTGCTGTTTTCAGCACAGTATATTTACTCCCAAAAGACCTTATGTTCGAATATGAGGGCGCCAAACTTGTTTTTTCCCTGGGCGCCTTGGTACGTCCCTGCATGGGCGTCTAACCTTGGTACGTCCCTGCATGGGCGTCTAACCTTGGTACGTCCCTGCATGGCCATCTAACCTTGGTACGTCCCTGCATGGCCATCTAACCTTGGCACGTCCCTGCATGGGCGTCTAACCTTGGTACGTCCCTGCATGGCCATCTAACCTTGGTACGCCCCTGCATGGGCGTCGGAAGAATTTTTTCCAGGGAGCGCAATAGTGGTTGAATTTCATTCTGCCAACCTTGGAACTACAAGAAAATATTTTTCTACTAAGAACATGAGGAAAATATTTAATTTCAAACTCCAGGGGAAAGGCTCTTCCCTGTCCCCCCTTTCCGACTCCCATGGTTCGGTTTATAAACATGTGGCTTCGACGACCCTTAAACTGAGCAGAGGAACGAGGTAAACATTTTAGTTGCGATACACGTACAGCTCACTAGATGCAGTCTTGCAGTTCTAAGATCACGGGCGTCGCGTAGGGGCAAGAAAGCCCCCCTTGGACTTTGAAATTTGATATTTTCGTATAAATTTTTTCGTAGGTAGGAAATCGATGTTATTGTTAGGTTTGGGTTTGCAAAATGAAATGAAATGAAAAACGACTGATCTGAATGAATGTATTTTGTCAGCAGACACGAAGTCNNTGTGTGTAGTACAAACACACACTTTCTACACAACGCAGGTTCAGTTGATGAGACTGGCTAATTTAAACAGGAGGTTTTCCAGCAAATTTGCAAGCTTTTGCATTTCGCTAAGTCAACGGCGACAAGAATGAAAACAGAGAGCACGAGACTTGACGAAGCGCAGTCACGGCGCTCAAGGCAAAAGCAACGACTTCGGACATAACGAAGACACGATAAATACTGTAGAACTGGCCAAGAGCCTGACGAGTGAGTTGATTCTAGGGCGTAAAACAGCAGCTGCACAAGTGAATTTTAACCAAAAATATAATATAAACTTTTGCTCAAATGCTGTATTTACAAACGATGCCGACGTTCCAACCAGCTTAACAGCGGACTTTCTTCAGGGTAAATGACAAGTACAAGGACGATGTCACTGTGAGTAGCAGCTTCAAAAAACGTTGTTTGTTAACATTTCTACGAACCGAGCTTTGGAAACAAAAAAAAATAGCGGAACGTGAAGACCTTCAAAAGTGTTCCTACAGGACGATATATGATATCTGCGAAAAATTGGATATTTGGATGAAAGCGACCAATTTTTCGTTTAGAGGTACAGTAAATATTTTAAGCAGACTTTCGATACGTTAATGGGTTCCGGGTTTACCGGTCTCACTTGTTTTAGCGAACCTGGTAAGGTAAAAAACTAAGCAGATGACATCGAAGGTATTTCAGCATCCTCTAAGAGTTTGGAAACGTCACGTTTGTCGTCAAGAAGAAAGAGTATTTGTAATTCGTATTTTTGCTTAACTGAACTCCATTGAGCCATCAATGCACTTCACACAAGAGGTGGAGCTCGATGGAGCAATGACTTTTCAGAATGTTAAGTTACCAGGAGATGAACCGGTAAATCAGATTACTCCATTTAAGAAGAAAGCAACTCATACGACCATGGATTGACTGATGGCAAAACCACACCTACAGACACCCCAGTTTCCGAAAGGGGGCAGTGGTGGTAGTAAGCTCTCTGCCAATCAGAACGAAAACATCTTGTAATGAAAAAAGCCAGAGGGAAAAAATGAAAGCATTGCAATACAGTAGCACTACAAAATCTTGACTGTCTAGCATCTCTTCCGCATCTGCATGAACGTGAAGGAGCCAATAAATATACTTCACAGCAAAAAAGTCACCTGTCGTCCTCTCATACAACCATGGATTGACTGATGGAAAAGCTACAAAGATGTCTCAAAAACTAAAATCTATTTGTTCATGAAAGAAACCACAATCGGTGGGATGCTAATGATTGCAGTGGGGTTGTCTAGCTAGAGTGTTCTATGAGGCGTTAGAAATAAATCGGCAAAAGTTATATGACGATCTGCCACCCAGAAAAAAGTGCTCTTGCGAAACATATACTTGAAATGGGACACAGAATAAACTGGTCAGAGACATAATTTACTGCAATTGCGAACTATTTTCGAAAAAAAGCGCTTCACTCAGTCGTTTTGTATACATGCTACACTACGGAATGTTTATAAAGCAGCATTTGGGTGCAAACAAGCTTATACTGTGACTAGGTCGATGGTAAGACTGCGTCATTGTCTCGTTTGTTTTCGGTCTCTCCTGTCGCTTGTTTTTTATCGCATCTTGCCAGTGCCATTTCTTGGCTTTTGTCGTTTTGCAACTCCATGCCTCGCTGACCAGGCTTTCTTCTTTTTCTACTAAAAATCTAACAGGAAAATATCAAATTTCAAATGTGCTTTTTGTCACTTCGTCCTTGTGCTTGTCATATGCCCTGAAGACCCGCTGTCAAGTTCGTTGAAACGCTGGAATCGTTTTCAGATGTACAGCAGTTGAGCAAATGTTTGTTTTAGTTTTAATGAATGGCTTTCCATACATGTCTTAACCTCCTACTTCTAACATACGTGGGATGAACAACTAAGTCTACCCATTGAACACCACTGAATAAACTAGTTTGTGAAGGACAGGAAATCACAACAAAACCGGTGTGATGAAAATAACTAACTATAGACATTTTAACGGTTTTATCTCAAATAATGCCTTTAGATTTTACTTTATTAATGTGTCAGCAGTCAGGAGGAAGCTAGGTGGCACGCGAATATGCTGCCGGCCCTAAGAAATGGCATGAGTTTACGTGGGAGCACCATAGGTACACAAGGCCGCCTACCCTACAGAGACGCGGTGGCCTTGGTATGCAGCAGCACCTCCATAAGCACTCTTACCTTGGGTCTTTTCTTACAGTTACAACATTCTCAGCAACCAGTGGCGTGGGCTCTTCCATAGCTTCTTGCTGAGGAGCAGAAGCTGAAACGTTGTCAGACGCACCCTCGCTTTTCCTCTGTTCATCTGCTGCTGCTGCTGGTGGTACTGAAGCCGCGTTATTTGATTCTTTGGCGTTTTCTGCGACATCTTCAAGGCCAGGAATCGACGCCAACTGCGTGATTTTTGAACAGATTAACGAGGACAACGCGTCAACTAAGGAAAGTAACAAATCATGCCAAGCCGAATTATTTACTCTTTATGTCAGTGCTCTTCAACCTTTTTCGTTACGGTGCACCCTTAAAGATGTTTTGACGAACTCATGCACCCTTTACTTAAACTCATGCACCCTATTTACTGACACTTCCCCGTGACCCCACGTAATTGCGCCCGTGTCTGTGAGTACTGTTGCAACCTTTCCGGTGGTGTTGCGTTAAATGTGTGATTCACCACGAACGGGATGTGCGTGAAGAATAACACCATACATATATGTGGCGCGAACAAGCAATAATAGAGTGATCATGGCTTTGAACTCTATTGTTGCTTGCTGCCACAGTGCGAAGTTTGCGCACATGCCGCTACGGGATTTCCGATCGCAACAAAATGGTGCTGTGACCACGATGTGAAGGTCGTGCCAGGGTCAGCTTTCACACAAAGAACGTGCGTTCGGTGCGGTTCGTTGTAAAAAGGAGGGGGTGTTGTTGCAACCTCTCCGGTGGGGTTGCGTTAATTGTGTGATTCACCACGAACGGGATGTGCGTGAAGAATAACATCATACATATATGTGGCGCGAACAAGCAATAATATAGTGATCATGGCTTTGAACTCTATTGTTGCTTGCTGCCACAGATCGAAGCTTTGCGCGTATGCCGCTCGGGATTTCCGATCGCAGCAGTATCCTGGTCTAAATAAGCAAATCCCCTAATTCAGTAACTCAGCTACATAATTCAATTGATAATGGCTCATAGTCTGTTGCTTATGAATCACAAATAATCATCTAGACACAAAAAATAGCTTGATGTGGTCTGATGCTTATGCACCACACTTTAGAATCTGTGAAGTCTTGGTTAAATCCTGAAAGTCATTGGTTGGTTAATGGTTCATTTTTGCTAACAGAAAGTTTTTGTAAAAATTATCTGTTTAGTGTGACAGGTTTGTGATGCACGTTTGTGAACCCTTTCATACTGGTGCACCCCACACATATTTTGGTGCATCGTGCACAGCTGTTGAAGAGTGCTGCTTTAGGTTACTTTCCCTAGTTTGGTGCAACGATGCTGTTCCTGAGAGCCTGACCACATGTAGCATACAAAACATCAAAAAAATCATTACCAACGGGAGTCTATTTGCGACAACAGTTCGCAAAATCTCTGAGAACAAAAACAACCTTTGAGTTTTTTTGCAAAAAAACAGTTTAACTTTACCCATTATCTTGGACACGTTTTATGCTTATATCACTATATGTATTTGCAAGCAAATACCTACAACTGCAACTTTCTTCTCATCTGCAATTTTCTAAACAATTTTTGGACTTAAAAGCTTTACATTATTTTCTTCAAGTTTATTCTTATCTCACTTTAGCTTCCAGAATATTCATGGCGATCTCCAATTTCTGCAGTTCCAAACTTTGCCGTGCAAGCTGTTCTTCAGTGACTGCAGTAAAGTTGTTAAGAAAATTGACAGTGTGAATGATGAAATGATTGATGAAGGTCACAGATCTGCGGTGGTTGAGTGCTGCAACCTGCAAATTCTTTAGCAGTGAGCAAAGAGAACAGTCAAGAAATTAGCAGTTGAAGCACCAGTGACAATCCACACCAGGTGACATGCACTCAAACTGCAGCAACAGTTGACTGTATGTATTTGTTGCAGGTTACAATACAAAATAGCAATAGACACACCTCACACCGATGGTAAGCACGTTAGTTCCGAAATTTCAAAATGTGTTTAAACCATTTATGTACGCTTTGCAACAAGGAATACTTTTAAACACTTAACACTCGTTTTGTGTACATATACTCCTGGCAATCATAAAGGCACAGGTGGGTTATGCCCACTACCCATTACAACATAAAACCAACTAGTTTCAAAACATCACCAGAATATTTTCCTTGGAAATATAACTTTATTCATAAAATTTAGTTTACGTATATTCAAAAACGTGGGATGCAATGTTACCCATGATTATGTCATTGGAAAAGATTCAAAATGTTTAAATGCTGAAAATCACTTCAGATATCCAGATACAGCCAGCAATATATTTAAAAACTGGTTGATTTTCATCCTTTAGACGTCAGTATTGTAAAGAAAAATTTGTCTGAAAGAAATATTTGTTAATTTTGTTACTATACAAAGATCTTTATCATAGTTACACACCAGCAAAGCAGTTTTCTAGTTGTTTTCATTCCCTATACAAGAAACATTTAGTGGTAAAGATAACCATCTGATGTTGGGTAGTTGACTTTCTCTTTACAGTGTTATATTGATGGCCAAATTGTAATTTGATTCAATATAGTCATTCATGACAAACTTAAATGCGAACAACTTTCAAGGGCAGTTGAACTCAGCTGGATGTATAACAGTTGCACATAAGTTCTAGATTGCAATCAGCATCTATCATGGTACTGCTCATATGAAACTTAATATAATATCCTATTTTTCATATTCCTTCATATCCATACAGACAGCTTTTGTCATACACTTTAATGATCTACTCTAATTCAAGTTGAATCACCCTTGTTTCCGTGCATTAACATGTTTACAAGATTACGAGAACTACCTTTTTGCACATGTAGCATAAAAATTTTGATTTTCACACGTACACTTGCTTTTCACATCATACACAAGTGCTATTTTGATAAACATCGACACAAATCACAGATGCTTTTGCACATAGTCAAACACACATCTATGCACATACTAGTCATATGCACACACAAGTTACATACTGTACATTAGCAATTAATATGCTGTCACACACATGTCAAATGAACCCAGAAATGTTAACACATACATAAATAGTTTAGACTTGATTTTACAAGAGGCCACCAAGGCAATGCCCATTTCGCAAAAAGCATAAAATTGGGATAGACTTAACAGTTCCGTCAACACTAAAAAAGCCTTCAAAAACTATGCAAAATTATTTTGAAACGTTTCAGACTATTCTTAATCCATCTTCAGTCAAAAATAAATCCTTAAGCTGAAAGCATTTTTAAATTACAAAAACACTAAAGTCAATGTAAAGGTCAGTTATTTTCAACCTTTTTGTACTGCAACCCATCTTATAGCAACATGCAATAACCTAACAACCCCCATCTAAACCTCAAATAAAGCAAATGTAATACAGCTGTGTACATAAAATTTATACTCTCTTGATCTTCCAAAAATGGTTCACGACCCCTCTGAAGGTTGTGAATCCCAGGTTGAAAATCACTGGCTGCATATGTATGAACCACAAACATAATGAAACCAGAAGTTGCTGGATGTAATGCTTGTAAGAACTAGATAAAAACACATTATCTGATCTATATTTTCCCACAATAGCAAAGAAATGCAAAGGTTAAGTCAGAGCTATAACCACGTACATTACCACCGCTACACACAACTTGTAACTACCGACATTAGACAAATTGAGGATTGCACAATCAATCCAAAATACCAAAAGTATATTATTAAGTTTCTATCATGAGAAACACAGTAGGTTAAGAAAGAAAATTAAGTAAATAAACCTATATGGCCTAGCAACACTGTTTAGTCTTTAGGCTATTTTCAATACAATTTAAACCTGATAAGTGCAACAATTTTATATGTTAAAGAAAAAGTACTCTTTTTAGGTTATTTTGCTTCCTTTACTTATGACATAATCAATGTAAATTTTTTGAAAAATGTAATGATTTGTTTGGATTTTATGCCCACTGTAAAGTTTACATCCAGTTTATTCAAGCAACCAATACTGCAATTTAATTTTATAAGTATGATTTATATACAGTGGGGTAGCTAGTGGTTTGAGTCAGGAGGGGCAAAACATAGCTGAGAGGTGCCCACTGGCCACCTTAGAGGTCCACTAGCCAACACTCAGAAAAAAAGTTGAGAAATGATGTACTGCAGTGAATCCAGTTGTCGCAGATGTCTAGCCTATAGTATACTAGCTAAAAAAAACATCCCAAAAATGCGAAAAATAACAATCTAGTGAAAACCAAAGGCATACTAAATATTACTAAAGAAAGGGGCCCAGTTTTTACATTTAGCTTGCCATAGGGGCGGCCCCTCCCTCCTGCCCCCGTCAGTTACGCCAGTGTTTGCATACACTACAAGAAATTATTCATAATATACAATAACACAGGTGTAGCACAGATCAGACTTAAACGTTACGGTCATTTCAACGATATGCCAACGCCAGCCCCTATGTACACCCTAAAATATTGCAATGTAGGCCTACCACTGCCAATTCTTAAGGCCAGCAGCTGAGCATAGCATCAGTGAAATTGTCATATTCTTCCTTCGCCGCTTACATCATGTATGAACAAAACAACGAGAAAAATGAAAGGGAGCTGATAACATGTATGCCATGTCGTACTTAACAACACTGTTTATAATCGTTACGTTAAACAGAATTCAAACCTTGGTCAAGTCGACACTTGGCCCCGGAATAGGTAAACCAGAGTTTTTGCCGTCCATTTTTGAGACGCTGCGAAGTGGCAGCTGTTCAACGCGAAAGACCTCACTAAAGTGACAGAGAGATTTGTCACACCACACACATGTGGTTCCGCTTTTGAAATTGACAGACAAAAACTTGCCAAGCGCTTCAACCAAGCTTTTAACAGAACATCGTGGTCATCTAAATTTGGTGAAACGGCTCTTAGCAAATAAGTACGTCAGATGGTGTACGTATTTTACCGGTTTAGAAGGCGAGTCAAAAAGAAGAGAAAAAAAGAGACCGCCTGCGGAGCAGCAACCGTTCGGGCGAGTCACGTGACCGTCGCCATTGCTGGGTCTCGCCAAGGTGGTCTACTGAGGCTGATCAGAAATCGACTCGCGCGCAAGACAAAGAATGTGCAGCCGATACGCGGATTTTTAAACGGCGTGCTAGACTGGGACACTAGGATCTAGGAATAGAAAGTAAGAGGTTCGATCGGCGCGCTGTACGGTTTGTATGTTACAACGCGTGTACCGCATTAAGCAGGTGCAGATTCCGCGAGCTACCAGCATTCGTCTGACACCACAGTACTGTACGCTATTCGACAGATCGCGAGAACTCACTTCGCACCGTAGTGAATGCGAACATTTTGCGCCTGAATTTGTGAACGTCTATAACCTGTTTATATCGGTCACAGAGTAGGGCTTTTGGCATTGCATTAATACCTGCGAAATTCACCTGAACTTGTTCCTTTTTTTGTCAAGACCGAAACGCCCTGTTGGTGTTGCTGTGCATTACATTGTAGCTACGCCTCATCAATTGCAAACTAGTAAAGAGGACTGGAAGGAGGCACAATATAAATATTGATAATAACTGTATGCCAGGCACAGTGTTTAAGTGAACAAGCTGAAGAATTACATCTCTTAGTTCACTTGTTTTGTGGTACCTAACTAAAGCAGTTCTGGGGCCTACTTAGCATTTTTTGCTGTGGCTGGCAAAACACACCAGTTCCTGTAATAACAATAGTGAAACACTGTCTGAAAATTGCATCAACAGTACAGTTAGTTATTTCAAAGGAAATTATTTTTACTACTAACCTGTATATTAATGTCCCCATGATTTGTGATAACCCATTCATTCAATGAATGTGCCATGCTACAGCCTAATTTGTAATAATCATAATGGGGTTAGTAGACTGTATGTTCATGTTGTAGGGCCATATTCAGATATTGCCTTATATGACATTCATTTTTCATTGAGGTTAGCGTACAGCAATGGCATGGTGTATTCAATAAATATTCCTGTGTTACAAACATTTTAGAATGCTTTGCTAATATTAAAACTGGTTTTTAAAAAATCATGACTACTCTTAGTACTGATGCAGCACTACAGCTTCAGACATCTTGCGTTACTGTAGTTATTTTAATTTCTCATTCCATTCCTAAACTAAAACAAAGGAAATCAGCAATTTCATGTGAGCTATCCTACTGTTGTAATCAAATCCTTTGAACTATTACTGTACAATGAATACATGGCAATACGGTGTGGTTAAATTTACTATCTGTTTTGAAAAAGTACAAAACATTTCATAGCAGTATATGAAACAAAAAACATGAAAAAGACACAGAACAACAAATGCCAAAGTAGCAAAAGGAAGCAAGGGTACACAAACTTTGAATCATGTACATAGCTTTCATTTTCATAACACAGATGATGATTGATGGTGAGCAAGCAATGCATGAAGAGTTGAGGGATATACAGAAAAAGTAAGTGATAATTAAATAGGAAGTGGCTAAGGAACTACCCATGGATCTTATTTCAAAACTTATTCGACCACAATGCTTCGCGTGACACTGTTTGAATAAAGCAATCAGTTTTACTCAAGCGGCAGCGTCCTGGTGGTGGTGTAGCAGATGCATTTCAGGTCTGCTGTGCTAATGGTTTTCAGTTGGCCTTTCACCTTGGTGACTTAGATTTTTGTAGTAGTGACTGGTTGCACGTTTCAATTCATGTGACTAGTTTTTCTCTACTGTTTTCAAAGGAAGTAACTACGGATACACTTGGCCTGACGCAATTCAAATAAAAAAAGGGTCACTTTGTCATTCAAACGGCGTGGGTCTCGTAGTGTGGTGGTTATGCATTACGGCTGTTATGCCAATGGTTTTCGGTTCAACTTTCACCTTGCCAACTTTACTTTTTTTCAGGTTTACGTGTTACCTTTACGGGTTGGTGTTAGCTTAGTATTAGGCTAGGTTAGCGTTACCTTAGGGTTAGGGATAGAGGTTAGGGTTAGCATTAGATTAGGGTTAGGGCTATAGTTAGGCTTAGGGTTTATCTTTTACTTTTACTTCGTTTCTACCAAGCCTATTTCACTTTCGTGCATTACTGTTACGTCACAGGTGGCGTATCAATAACTTTTCGAATTTCAAGATCCACAAGCGTGTCTATAACCATTGCCTTTTCCAAGACTTTTGGTTTTGGGATTAACGTTAAGGTTAGATTTTAGGTTTACCTTCTGGGTTTACTATGTTTCTGCAAAGCCTACTGCATTCTTGTTGTGCATTGCTGTCATGTTACAGGAAGTGGTCGAATAAGGTCTCAAATTTAAAGATCTGTGCATGGTTCTGCAGCCAGTGCCACTTAAATAAACAAGCAAATAGATGAGAAAAGTACTTGACAGTCACAATGGAGGCTATAAAGTCAGGGTTCCCACGCGGTATTGAATTGTGAAATCGCTTTTCAAGACCTTGAAAAAGTATTGGATTTGGCCAAAATGTACATAAAGTATTCAAAAAGTATGGACATTGTAATGCAGACATTTGTTTACCTTTGAAAAAAATGTAGATAAAAAAATACCAATACAAATACCGAAATAAGACNAAGACAGAAACACAATATACATCAACATAACACAGATGACATTTGTTTANTCAANTTTTTTCTTTACCGCTGACAACACTTNTGTAGATGTTCTTTGCATTGCGTTCCATGAATATAATTTGGGAAAGATGAANGAATGTGATGGTATTGATGTTTTTTAATTTAGTATTGAAAGGGTATTGAAAAAGTTTGGAAAATAGTTTTTNAAAATGTGTGGGAACCCTGTGAAGCAGGAAGTCATTCAGGAGCCATGACATTGCAAATCAGAAACATGCAGCAGAGGCAAAAACATTTTTTTGTCAACACGGTTACTTATTGACCATTATGGATAGTTGTAAGTATGTCTCACAGGGCACAAAGTATTCCCATATTAGATTGAAAAGACATGACTAGAAACATTACAAAATGTTTAACAATAAAAATAGTCTAAAGTGTTGGGTACATGGAAAACAAATAGAGTTAGTTAACACTTTGAGAGCCGGTCTACGATATATTCGTACTTCAATTTCGGCCTAAAAAACAGCAGTTTTTGGTTGCCTTACCAACGCCCTAGCTCCTCCGCCGATGCACTAGAGATCTGTTCAAGGGCTCAAACGGATCGGCCAGTCTTGTAGATTGCACTTGAAAAAAAATTTGTGGTTAGGGGTGTGCGGATTTCGAGTGACTGACGTCATAAGTGAAGTAGTTTTAGTGTCATTTTGGCTCATGTTGCCTGGCCTAGGGTCCAACTGCTAGGCCAAAGTGTTTCGCTGAAGTTTTCATTGGAAACTAGGCTCGAGTCCGAGTCTTTTGAGCCTTTGATTGACTTTCTAACGTTTCTGGTTCAAAAGTTATGATCTAAAATAA
>JGI24159J19872_10010812_pt1 | contig 11979 bp, 6 predicted proteins | sample Ectturendosymbi4_FD_19872 | JGI IMG/M metagenome (IMG submission 19872) | reverse complement strand
TTTTTTCTGAAAAAAAGTTTGATTTTTTTTTGGTAGAAAAATCGTATTTTTACCAATCGTCCTTATTTTTGGTTCAAGATCGATGGAAGCCCTGCTTATATGGGAAGAGTCTTCCTACACCATGACTAGATATGAAGAAGAAACGGATCTAAAACGCGCATGACGCAACGGATCTAAAACGCGCATACGCATAAACAAAAATTCCCCTCTAAAAAATCTCCTTTTGGGGGGTACAGTGTATAAAATTTGTATGCTGTGTATGTTTTGCTGCGCAGATACGACTTTGTTGTGAAAGTTATTAAAAATAGACGTCGGTAAGTCAAAAATAGTTTGGTCCGGAAATAACGAATGTCACATGTCCCAGGAAAACGAAATCAAATTTTGGGTTGCATTGCACCCGTGATTTACCGACTCATATAGCGCTTTAAGGTTTCCTGAGCAGGGTTTGTCTTCAAGAAACCAAATGCTTTCCGAGTAACGACGTAGAATACAGTTAACAATCACAATACTGTCGAGAAGAATGCACGAATACAAGTAACCTACGAATGCTGACGCACTTTGTAGTCAGAGACATGTTACCTTATACAAGTTCTTCAGAATTCATTTTTACTCGTATACAAAATTGAAACCTGTTTCTATTCGGTGGTTGAGTTTGAGCACTAACATCGGGCTTCTTTTAGATTGTACACAATTTTCTCCAGGTAGAGTGAGTATTTTTTAATAGAATTACAACGGATGCTTTCTGTCTTTAACGCAGAGTATGCATTAAATCGATCAAACACTCAAAGACTAATCACTCGCATTATCGAGCAATTTTAGCCATGCTTTTCATTACCACCAAGATGACGCCAACCTAAAAGATTTAAAAGTACCAAAACGTATCTGGTTACATTTATGGCACGAAGAGCAACGGCTAATATTTACTAATCCAGCGTTTATCATCTATCATTCAAAATCCCAAACTTAAGCAGCATATCGATTTAATTCAAGCTTGGTAAAAATTACTCTTGCCAGTTCTACTGAAACGTTAAAAGCCCTGGTCGCCAAACCATCGTGCGACACATATGCGGATTATATTGCAGAGACGAAGTGGATATAAATGTGGCATCCGGTTGGTCGTGGAGGTTGCGTGACCATGCAAATGCAACAGAATACGTTCGAACTGAGACAATAGACATATAGTTTTGACAATTGCTTTTGTTCACACAGGATCATATATGTTTTTTTTACGAGCATAGGTCTTGGTAGTTGCTGGATCACACAATATACCTGCTTGCTTCGTCAGTATTTTTAATCTTATGACACTCCTTTCTATACACATGCATTGTTCTTACACTTTACAATAGTATTATTCTTTGCATAAGTCTTAACACATTCCACATGAAAGTTGTTAAATAAAAAACTGCAGTATTCACTTGAGGTTTGGATTCCACATCCTTCGCAATTCCTCCATGTGCACTTGTAACACGTCACGAATAATCTGGAAAGTGAAATTCAGTGGACGTAGCTTTTCATTTGCAGAAGAGCGCTGGCGTCGGCAACACTGACACACAGTGATTTGACGACAGCGTGAGTTGCTTCACGGCCACAGCATAAAAAACTGAAATATGTCAATGTTGTTCAACAGACAACAAAGAATGGAGTGGTTTTAGAGATGACAAATAGCCTCTCAACAAATGCAATAAATTTAGTTGTTACCTAAAAGGATTTACTAATCCAATGTAAACAATTCAATGTATTGTAAATCGCTCGGCCAATTCGTCCAAAACCAAAACAACACGAGTAAGTTAAGACATTTATTTGATTCATTCATAGAGCAAACTTTAGACATTTCAGTAATCTGCTTTCAGGATTAACATAACCGTATGGGAAAAACGTTAGTTGCCTTTTGCAATTTTTGATGGCAAACAACGCTAATTGTGTTCTCGGCTGTTGACACCCTCCAGTCTCTATAAAATGGCTTCGTTTCACGAGAAGTTAACGCAACAGAGCCACACAGGTGCAAAGCAAACAAGAAAGGTTAAAACTAAAAAGATTACACACATCATGCCCTGCTGCTGCAACCTCTACAGGCCGGGCGAAGATGCAATGTGGGTATTAGGAACGACGCAGGGTGTGCATCGAATTCAGTGACCTTCAAATTTTGAAAAAACTTTCTTAAAATAGCAACAAAAATAAGTATAGATGTAAACCAGAACGCACACCAGCAGAACCACAATCCTTACGAAACAACATACCGAAATGTTGTGTGGCCACTTCGGACAAACAACATCATATAATCATTATACATTACCGCTTTTCAACAATGTGAGACTGTGTCCAGACAACGGTTCTTAATAGTAATAATATGAGAAAAACAAAAATGTAAATGTGCTATTTCCTTATAGAGTAATGAAGCGTAGATATTCACACCACACCAATTAGGCAGCTTCAGTCATGCGCTAGGTTTGACAAAACGTTTGCTATTTTCGAAAATCATCAACAATTTTTGGGTTTGTTCATGTCATTTTAACATAAAATACAGCGATTCATTCAAAAACAAAACTATTTTCATCGTTAAAAAAATTGCGTTATTTTTTGTCTCATCCAGAAGACCGCATTGGGCAATACGTATGTCTGAAGCACACCGAAAGTAGTTCAGCGTTTTCCCAAACAACAATCATTCCATGCTCACTTCTGTTTGCGATCGCTTGGTGATGTGTACATTCTTCGCTCGGTAAGTCTGTCTTCTGCGTTTATGGTCACGCTGCTGTTTCCACAGTTCTAACGTGGACAACTCCTCCGTTTCTAGTGCAGTCGCAAGTAACATGTGAATCGTGTTCTTGCATCATTTTGTAAAACGTATTTAACGATCGACATCATAAAATAAACTTATTATACTTAAAAGTCAGTGCTTCGAAAATTATGCAGCTCGAACAATCTCACACTTGATTAACATAACTCTGGCGAAGAAAAAGTTTTTTTGCAGATTCATCAATTAAAAACATTTAATAGCAGTGAAGCTTTGAACTATTCACCGTATAAAGGACACAATTTCTTTGCACATTTTTTGTAGCTGCCCATATGCTTTATATACATAATAACGTCTCTAATTCGCCGAAAATTCTTCAATTGTTTGGAAAGATTCCATCTATGTTACGTTACTGCTGCTTTTGTGACGTAGTTTTTCTAGATTTCAAGTATTTCTCAGCAAGTTCAAAATTTTTTTCTTGTGCTGGATAACTAGGGAAATATTGCAAGGCACTGCGCCAGGCAGAAAATTCAATCTTCTGCGGTACAAATACTGGACTGTTAAATGTTAAGGGCTGGTTTGCTTATCAAGGAGTGTGAGAGAAAATGTAGCATGACTAAGTGCATTATCATTTAGATCTGCTGATTTCTACTACATTCACCCTCAACATCGAACAAAACCGTAGTGAAAATTTTTGGTAAAAGGTATCTGTAAAAAAGCAGCTGAGAAAGACAAACAGCCTCCTGTACCTAACGCTTTATTTTGTCTTGAACCTCAACAATGTTATGAAAATTCACTTGCTCATGTCCATAGCTATAAAATCACATATTCGTTGGCCATCTTTCATATGCTGGCAAAGAAAACTTCCAATATAAAATTCAAAACGGTTATGTATCAAGTAACCATGCGCAAACCACATTGGACCACACTTTTTAGCACAACAATCTAGTCTCAGCATGGTATAATTTATCTGAAAACAACAAAAGCAATATTTCTAGAGGTTCTCAAACACCACAAATTACATGGTATATATTGTTACGGTTAATCATTCACGACTAACCTTTCGCAGCATGAAGCTTTTCCAAAGCCTGCTTTTGTAGATCTAAAAGCAACATTGGGTCAACTTTTCTGCTGCCAATTTGAACTTTATCAATAATCCGGTCGTAAATTTGCAGTCTTTCTTCTCTTGAAAGAAGACATGTACTGAATTCATGCGTTCTTACAGGTGGACAACCAGGCGCAATTTCATCAATTATGTCATCTGCAATCAACCACACAACGTTCTTTGATTAACAGTCAACCATAAAACCTGTTTCTCAAGTTTCAAATGCTGAGAAAAACTGGCATACTTACAAGAAATATGAGATGGGGCCATTTGTTAGACAAATAAAAGATTTAAAATGTGGAAAACGTTTTATACATAACAGAGAAATTTCACTCACAGAAGTTCTACTGTTAAAACTGGGCAAAGTTTTTTTGAATGCTAAGACTAAAACTCACAGTTCATCAAAAATATGACTTGCACTTGGCAAAGAAATTGTTATTAAATGCATGATACAGTACTGCTTTCTAATTTGAACTCCACCATAGCCCAAATGCAAACTTGCAACAGTTTAGAAATGTTCAAGAAAATAAAAACAATTTTACAGCAAAATACGATGAACCATGGCCTTTATTAACCATTATTATTTACAAACACTTAGTTTGGCACCAATGCCAAATGTATAACAAACTGATGAATACTGGTAAAAGCAAATTTTATGAATATCTTGAGCAAAATCTGTAAAATATCTTCAACCTACAATAAAAGCATGCATTTTAAATGACACAAACATTTGCATCATTGATGTTAATAGCATATGCAAAAGCAATTTTTGATACACATCAAGCTCAACAAGTTTATAGTGTGCCAATGAAACATCATAGCAACTCCCCAAACATTACTCATCATTCGCTTTGTTCCAAAAAACATAATGTATGACTTTTTCTGCACAGTCATTGTGATATATGGTTTCTCACAAAAGTATGCAGGGCATACAATTTAAACAGGAGAGTGGCAATTTCGAATAAATTACTCCCACAGTTGATCACATACACTATCTAGCTGTACAACGTAAGAAAATGTTGAGTGAAGTAAATAACAAAAACTCTGACAAATTAACAAAATGCATCTATTAGCAGCATAATAAACCACCACAACTAAGTTGATTTGCAAAAACATCTACGTGGTTGCATGTGAAAGCATTACGACAAGATAACTCGTTTTAACAAAAAAAAAAAACAGTAATTACCAAGCTTTACGGAAGAATCAGACCTTTCCAATGAACTTTCTTCATCAAGTATTTGCTTTACTTCAGAATGTGTATAACCATGTCTCCTCCACTTGCATTTTCTAATGTGTTTCTCAAAGCTAAAGAGCCAAAAATATATTTTAGATATAACCATTACTTTCTGACAATGATGAAAAAGTAAATTTAAGTTAATGACTGTCAAAAAGGATTGAGCTTATGAATCATCTTTCAACATTCTTAAACCACAATCAATCAAATATTCAATGACCAATAGAGACTTGTCTAGCTATCCATATTTGCAGAAGTGAAGTGGAAACTCACCATATGTAACTAGAAAGAGACAAATAGTCAAAACCTTTGCATTTCAATATTTAAGTAACTACGGTTACTGAAAACTATCTTCAAAATGAAATGAGGTTGCTTCATCCATTGTTAGTACAAGCTAGAAAAAAACTTGATACATTAAATCATCTTAATAAACTTTTAAAAAGACCTGTGGAAACCAGAGCATGACACTTTTAGTTCCAAAGCAAAACTAAGAAAACCTTACTAGTTGGGCCTAGGCTATTATAAAGTTTGTACCAATTAGAAGAATACAGCACCATGAATTAGAAAAATATTGCAATTTTTGGTTTATGAAAGAAACAGTGCATGTTGCACAATTTTGCTACAGTTTTTTTGGCTTACAGCAAACTTCGCAACTTTTAGAATATTTTACGATAACCTGCATAAAACATTTCAAACATAATGTATATTTCTTTTATTTACGTAGTTTTATATAAGTGGCTTGATAGCCAACCATGGTCATGTGATTCAGTACATGGTCAGCCATTATTTGTTGAGTAAAGGTTTTCAGAGTTCTGCTGGAAGTCAGGGTTTTCAGATTTGCAGCGTTTGAGGATTAGGATTTTAAGGTTAAGATCAGAATTTTTCCTGTAAAATCTTTTTATGTGGTGTTATACAAAGATAAATAAGTTATTCAGTACCCTTGGGTCATTTAAACAAAGCTAGTGTAGCTGTTGCATTTTTGTAGAGTTGAATTCATGGGTCTTAAATGCTTATGCTAAATTTCTACATTAAAAGTTTAATAGCAGCACTGAAACCCTGAAAACCCTAACCGCGTTTTTTTCTTAATCATGCCCTGAATCATGTGATCATGGTCAGCCATTACACAGCTAATCCCAGCTTGAATAGCTCTAACTAACTATCTCAGAGTTGACATGTGTAGCCATAGTCAGCAAAAAGCCTTTGAATAAAGGAACATCAAATTTGATTTAAACAGAAAATACTCAAAGCTACAGTTATTAGCCAGGCAATAATAAACATGTTTTAAGTAACATAACAGAGTTTTTTTTTCTTATTGAAACTAATTTTTAATCAATTTAAACATAAGGCAAGAAATAAATCTAGCCTACATGCAATATGGGAATAATATTCTGCAACAACACATTGAAAAAATTCCACTTTACATCTATTTCATGATTGTTCAAAATGATTGTTATATTAGATTCTTTCTAAAAATCCTAACATTATTCATTATATACCTGGAACGTAGAAGCTGGTGACCATTGTGAAATGGGCACTCAACTGTTGATATTATATGTTCACATTCTTTCCAGCTGAGCGCTTTTTCAAACTTGGCAATGCTTTCCTTGGCTTGATTAAGAAACTCACTGAGATTCATATTAAAAATGGCAGTATGTGATATTTACTTTAAGCCCAACATGTGGCTACAACTTTCAGCATTATAAAAAAACAAAAAGCTAGAAAAAATGTTAATGTTTCTATCACATCACACGTTTCATAAGCTAAATCACATATGACATATTACAAAGCAGCAAACATATTGAACTGACCAAAATTTGTAAAGCTGTGTTTGCCGCTTATACAGTGTGGCATTTTAAATTACAATAGCAAAGTTTTATTGATGGACAAGTTTACTGTCCTTAACAGCCATTTGCATGGCCTGCAGACATGTTTTCAGGTAACTGTTACAGGGCTTACTCTTGTTATTAATGCAACCTACAGAGCAAGAGACCCACACCCAACTAGAATAGAAGACTTTATCAACAAGTACTCTCATACGTGACAGGAAAATATTTGACACATGACAGCAATAAGTGCATTGATCTGCATGAAAGAAAACAACAATGTGAACACAGAATGATTGCATACACTGAGGAAAGTGTCATGGAAAATGTTGTGCAAGAACATTTCACTTATAGAGTAGGGAGATGAACACCTAAATATTTTTTCTAAGACAAAAATGAAACAAACCAGACAAAAGGAGGAACACAATCCCAAAATCAAAAATAGCAAATGAAGAGGGACCACTGCTAACATGAACAAAATAATCCCATGGCATTTCAATTGAACAACATATAATTAATGCAGAAACATAAATGTTCAAACCAGGGTAAAGCTAGCTGTCATTTTACCAGCTGCTACTTTTGCGCTTGGCTAAAAAGATGCCAAGACAAAAATAGAGCAAATATGCTACAAAAACACTGAAAATGCACCCAAAATTGATTTTAGTCAAATTCCAAAACGAAATACTCCTTTGCACATCATTTCAAAGCTTCAAATTCCAAATTATTACCAAGATTCCATGAACATCAATGCTGCAATGCAAACAACGATTTCTAATAACAGGAACAAGACCACGATGATTATTAAATGAATATCAGATGCTGTGAATATCAGACGATGCATTCTAATATCAGATGCAGTCTATTTGAATAAGCATAGGCATGTTGAATAGGTTTCGGGGAAATATAGGCTCAAATGTATAGCGTAGTCTGAATAAAGTCTTTTCTGAAATTCTGAAAGGCACTGGGACAGTGAACTTTGTAAGGAAATTGTCACCGACTTCGATGAAGGCCTAGAGTGTGATGGAGCGTGCACGAAATGGTACCACTGCATCTGTGTTGGAATACCGCAGGATCAATATTTCATATACTGCGAAGACAATTCTACGGATAACAAACTGAAATGGTTCTGTGATAGCTGCAAAGACCAAGATAAGGAAACCACCCAAAGGGAAACCTATAACATGGGGCAAGATGAAATACTTAAAGCAAATCAGAAAAAGTCTCAACTCGGCATACCAAAAAATTGTAAAATGGAAAAAAAACTATACGCAAATCTCAAGAGGAAAAGCTGGAAAAACACTAATTGCATAAGTGTCTCATCTCATAGGACTCTTTTACCGGTAGTAAAAGATGGAAGCCAGTAGCAATCCACATGCTTCAGGTGCTTATGCCACTACTACTCCAGAAGCTGTCACTCAAAAAAACAGAGAACATGTCAAATACCTGAACAAACGAATGGTGGAAACAAGGAAAGCTAGAAGAACTGATCTCAGAGTGTGAAGCTATTCAAACAAGACTCAAAAAATTAAAAACCAAAAACAATCAGACAGGAAAGCCTTCTGTAGACTAATGCTACATGGACAGGTGAAAAAGGCCCTTAGATTTGTGGATAATACCAATGACAATAATGGAAAACATGACATCACTACAGACATCAAAAAGAAACTGAAGGAAAAGCATCCAAAAGCAGCAGAACTAAAACAATCTGCCATAATCGATGAGCCTGAAACCAAAACAGAGAGGGTTATCTTTGAAAACATAACTCAAGGTGAAATCGCATCAAATGCTAAAAACACATCGGGGTCTGGAGGACAAACCCAGATTGATATGGGAACTTGGAGAGAAATGATCTGTCCAAAATCATATGGCACCCATTCACAAAATCTAGCTGATGAAATTGCCACCCTGGCCAGGCATCTCGCAACAGATACCATTCCACATGACTACGTATCAACTCTCCTCACATGCAGACTTGTTCCACTCAAGAAAAAAGACAATGGCATTAGGCCAGTAGGTGTTGGTGAATGCCTATGACAAATCATTGGAAAAACAATCACCGGACTGCTAAAGGAAGACATCATCCGTGCAGTGGGAACTCTGCAGACATGTGCTGGACTGGAATCAGGCACAGAAGCAGCAACACAGGCTATAACGAAAAGTTATGAAGAGGAAAACAGTGAATGCCTGCTGTTAGTAGATGCAGACAATGCATTCAACAGACTCAACAGAAAAATCAGTCTAGAAAACATCAAACACTGTGTCCCACCATGTACAAATACCTACACAACAGCTACAATACACCCACCATGCTATATCTTGAAAATGGGGACATCACATACTGTCACAGGAGGGTGTGACACAAGGGGACAATGCAGCAATGGCAATGTACGCCTTACCCACACGACCACTGATACAAACACTGAGCAATGAAACTGTAAATGATGAAGTGAAACAGGTATGGTATGCAGATGATAGCTCTGCAGTTGGATCACTGGCAGGTGTGAGAAAATGGTGGGAATACCTACAGGCCATTGGTCCAGACTTTGGGTATTACCCAAAACCTGCAAAGACCATCCTCAGTAAAAGACAATAGTCTAATGCTATTTGCACAAAAATTCTTCAAAAACCAGACCAAGGTGAACGCTTCCTTGGGTCGGTAGTTGGAACAAAATCATTCAACGAACAAAACACTAAAAACAAGGTTGAGGGTTGGGTAAAAGACCTTCAGTCGCTTTCAAAGTATGCACAAGATGATCCTCAAGCAGCATACTCAGCATTCACCAAAGGATTATGCTCCAGATGGACCCATTTCCAAAGAACAGTGCCGGATGTGAGTGAATTATTCAAACCACTGGAAAACGCCATCAGAGATCAATTGATTCCCGCTCTCGTAGGACGAGAGGGAAGTGATTGATGCAGAAAGACAAATACCAGCTCTTCCTCTCAGGCATGGTGGGCTAGGTCTGACAGATCCTCAGGAAACTGCCAAGACAGAAAACAAACACTCCACTCAGATCACAGATAAACTAACCGCCAAAATCTTCACTCAAAAACTTGATCTTTGATTATAACCCCTCAGACCAGCTATATCTCATGCACATGAAAAACAGAATACGACAAGAGAAGAACACAAAATGTCAAAACAGCCATGATGAACTATTAAAGGAACTGACCCCTGAGTCACAACAACTCATAAAAGGAGCAATAGAAAAACGGGCATCTTCTTGGCTGTTTGTATGTATAAACATCGTTTTCTGCCCGTGTTACTTGTATTTGTAATTAAATGTGTTAAAATGTATTTCTCTCTGCCTCATGACCCTTATCGCTGCTTGCTTCCTTCACCTGTGTGCTTGCACCACCTGCTCATCTGTACATGTATCAACTCTTCACCCATTGCTTGCCCACCATCATCTGTGTTATTACGTTGATGTATATTGTGCTTTGTTATTTTATTTTCGTTTTTTTCTTGTTTTTTATTTGGTACTGATTCTCCTCATGCAGTACTGTCACATTACAGAATATCAGATGCTGTTATCACTAGCTATCCAATAAAGTGTTTTCCAGTGGGTATACTTTTTACGAAAGTTACCACATTCATTGATCAACATGACCAACTTCTACACTACCCTATACTTTTCAGCGAAGTTTTTAAGAATTGAACGCCTCAATCAAACAACAGCTGATTTCTCATCAGCCCAATGCGACCGGACTGATTTTTAAACAAATATCTGGTGCTGTTATCACCAGCTATCCAATAAAATTATTTTCAACAGGTACACTTTTTATGAAAGTTATCAAAATCATTGATCAACATGACCAACTTTCAACTTTTATGCTACCCATGATACTTTTCAGCAAACTTTTCAATAATCGAATTTCTCATCAACCCAAGGTGACCACAATGATTTCCAAACAAATATCAGGTGCTGTTAAGTGTTATCACCCACAAATTTTGGTTGAAATCATACTTCTGCAACCACTCCGCTGGCGTTGCGCTGAATGCGCGGTTCACCACAAACAGAATGTGTGCGAAGAACAATACCATATATATGTGGTGCAAATAAGCAATAAGAGTGATCTTAGTGAGTGACCTCTTACATTGTTTGTGAAGCTAGTGAACAGTTGATAGTACTTGCTAATGGTGACGACGAGAGTGATCTCGTCGGGTGTGTTCGTGGCAATAACTGTTTGTAAAGTTACGTTAAGGTGTAAATTTCAGCTTCAAAAGGAGTCTCCGNAAGTCTCCGCTGGCTGCTATGACTTGTGAAAGCACACAACCCACTCTCAATACAATGGTCCAGTACGGTACATTTGTANTAGAATCATTCAAGGCTTCACAGAAAACAATTTCCGGAAAACAAATCCATGATGATCACTTGACTTAATTCAGGTCAAATCACACTCGCAAATGCGTCGTGCGATATCGTGGTATATCTACAGAGAGGGTCGTAGTGCTTTACTAACATTCATGGCATCAGGGAGTTCAACGCTAATTCACCTGCGCAGATACAACACAAATATGACAAACAAGGCAGGTTACCACAAGCCAAACNCAACTGATAGTATGCCAACAGCTGAGTTCACTACTGTATCACTCACTGCAAAGATCGCTGCTAGGCCTACTTCAATTTAAGCAAGCAGCACAACAGCCACTCACCTCTAACACGGCAATCATTTCATTTTTCATTTCATCCATTTGTTTTATTTGGGAAACAAGCACACACGAAAAAAAACAACAAATAAACAAGCAAACTCATGAATAGAAATACAATCAAAATTATATATGCATCTTCCCGGGATACCTAATATAACCAGGTAGTTTTCTAGTTAGGTCCCCCACTAGTCTAATGTTAAGATAATGCTATGTTAATGGGGTTTAAGGTTTGTACCATCAGAAATTTTTATTATGACAATGGGGAATACTTAAGGTAGCATATAACTGACACGAGTTAGTATTGGTTTAAGAAGTGTAACTTGCGTTTCTTTTTAAAAATGTAGAAAGGTTGTACTTTTAAATTTTGATCTAAAGATTCCCAAATCTTAACTCCTATATAAGCAAGAGATTTTTGTGCAATTGCCAATCTTT
>JGI24159J19872_10010811_pt1 | contig 11980 bp, 5 predicted proteins | sample Ectturendosymbi4_FD_19872 | JGI IMG/M metagenome (IMG submission 19872) | reverse complement strand
CAGCGTCGCAGCAGTGACGTATTTCCGGCGCACCTTCAGTCATCGGCGCGATCAACTCGGTCGAATTCACGCAATCTGCCAGAACCGCTTCGGCGTCGGAATCGTCACTGAGCGCTGCAAGTGGCAGATCGGAATCGACTCTTGTCTCGTTCCTTAAACCAGCAGCCGGCTTCGAATCCTTCAATAGAAAAGAGAGGCTGTTGCTCATCACACTCGTGCACGCGCAGCCGTAATGCAACCGCCTCGTAAATTACGGCATTCAGTATTCGAACCGTTCTCAAGAACATTAACACAACACTGTGCGGTTTGACAAAACGCAACAAATGGATTTCGACAACACTAAACGACATCGAACAATTGCAACCTTGAAACAGATCATTTTATATTTTGTCAGCCCAGCATCAGACAGCGCTTAAAAATCGGCACACAAAAACAAACAATAAACAAATTCACCGTTGATGACGAGAAGGAGCTAGCGGGGGAAGCCGGGAGGGAGTTGGCATCAGTGAAGGTGCTTGACAACGGCGAGTCTACAACGACGTTTTCTTCTGTCGGACTCCCCTGTGTAGCACCGGTCGCATTGTAACTAACGCTACGCCAAAGAATGGTTCGATCAAAATTTACTCTCAAGCGCTTCAACGCAACTCCGTCGAACACTTGTTTCTGCGCAGCGCTTACCCATGATGACGCATTTGTGGACTGCTCTGTTTGGTGCAAGTTTTCCATTAGTCATAAAATCATTTTTATGCTTGTGGCAAAAAAATCGTCTGGAAACCTCCATCACACCAAAATGCAGCCAAAACAAAGATGCAACGTCGCAGCTGACAAAATCTTCCAGCACCTGTGACGTCACCGACTTTACAAAAAACCGCAAACGACCCGCTTCATGTACCTTGGGCGGTAATTTCTTTGATCTTCCAGCGCACGGTGACGGACGCGAGCGCTTTTTTGAACTCGACCTCGATGACGTTCCGGTGAAATACCTCTTCGTCTTGTTCTCTGAACAGCAGACAAATCAAGGGAAGTTATATGAAGATTCTTGAAGAACACTCACAGCAACCTGCGTGTCTGTTTTCGTATCGAGGGTTCAATCCGCTTCTCAACAAACCCGACAGGAAAAGCGAACAGGTGTAGCAAATGTTACGAATCGAATTCTCTGCCAGGTTTATTTTTTGCGTCGTAGAATCCACCTGTTTTTTAAAGATCATACGCCAACTAAAACAAAAATTTTGAATGACAGCTGGAAAATTATGCGTGTAAAGTCCGTTTAATTCACCGAACAATCGTAACTCTGGTAAGGTAAGTAGAGTATTGTCAAAAAAAAAAGAAAAATAAAGGATTATCCACACTTCATAAGAGAATAGCAACCAGTTAAAGCTAAACAAGTCATACACAGACTGGATGTATTTTACTTGTTCGAACTCACCAGGCAAGTGAGTTGTCTGGTCACTTACCTAAATCGGTGAGTTTACTAGGTGCATTAAATCAACACACTAATTAACTTTTTTTCACCGGTAGCGGTCATTCGATTACAACAGACTTGTGTTTCTGAAATGAAATTACTTGGCGTGGAAGCAATGGGCGCCGTGGGACAATATTCTGGGGCCTTCGTAGGATCGACCAGCCTCCACCAACCAGAGTCCTTGAAAACCCCATAGCCGCTTTGGAACCTGTGCGGATTTCCGCCGGACAGCACACTTCCGATCGTGCACGACCACTGGGCTGTTCGCTGTTTGCTGCAAAGCGAAAACACTTTTTGAAAGCAGCATAATGAATAAAACAAGATCTTGCATTCTTATTCTTTCTGCACTTACACGTCAGCGTCATCAAGAAACTCGATACGTCAATTTATGTATTAACACTGCACACTTATGAATAGCCAAACTGGTGCATCCCATGGATATTCAAGAATGTACTTTCCACGATGGGTGCAAGCAAGGAATCGATCAGCAAATTTTTTATAGGAAATCGATTTCAGGTAAAATTACGCATCCTCAGTCCTGAAAATTGCAAGCAAAGCTTACGGGTGAAAAGTTGAAAGGCTGAAGTAACAGCAGAGAAAAAAAACAAACTCAAGACTACAATCAAAATCTCGTAACATAAGCTCAGAAATCACAGCAGCTTAACAAACTGACTGACGTCAAGAATACTAGTGGCGACAAAAAGAAACTGTGACTAATGAAATAAGAAAAGTTTTTACTCAAAAATTAAAATTCGTTTACTCAAATAAACAAATGACTGAAACATCTAACTAGTTGACGCTTATGGCTGAAAATTTCTCCAACTAAAAAATGGATATTCAATGTTCTTTTTCAAAAAAAAACTCATATACGTTCGAAAAACTTCGCTTATACTGATGTTGGGGTGTTTCAATGGAGTATTAGAGAAATTGCCAAAATGAAGCTTCCTCACTTGGCACGAGCGCAGAAATGAATTTGTAAATCACAATAATCGTGAGAAAAACCTTGAACAAGTTTAAAAAATGTCCATGAGATTCACCCTAAAAGTCCCTGTGCGGTTTAAGTAGATTTTTCATAAAAAATCAGAAGATATTTCAGCACCAGTTTTCATAAAGTTTATAAAAATTCAAACTTCATAAACTTAGAATGGAACAATTGACAATCTTTTGTTGTTTTTTTCAAATTAAACTAGATCAGTATTGCAAATACAAAGGAGTGCCACAGCTTGTTTGTAAGTGTTTTTAGTTAAAATTAATTCTCATAAACTTCATTATGGTTCAGAGCAATGAAATTTATTGCTAGGCAGCAAAACCACAAGGAATTGAAAAGGTGTTAAACTGTTAATATGAACAGCATTGGACTACTGGTGTTGTAACTGAGATGAACGTGGAAACAACACTGTAATGGGCACAATGTGTAGGTCATACAGTACTCCAATCACAAATGGCTTGTGGGTGAAAGAATAATTGACTAAAGCATATTTGACAACAGCTCAGAAATGTACATGACGCTAAAATGTACTTCTGCAATATTATTTTCTAGGCATAAGGGAATGCACAATGCTTGGCAGCTGTTTTTTTTTCTCTGAAACATTTTGGTCATTTTCAGCTGAGATATTTTGGCCACTAAAACATTTCAGTCATTTGTCTCACAGTTGTATTAAAACTCGCCATAAAAGTGTTTTTAGCCAATATTTTGAAACGTTCTGACCGAAATGACTTTAAGTTTTTTCGGTCATTTCAAAAACGTTTCGGTCTATTACCTAAAAATGACTGAAAAAAAAACAGCTTGCCAGACAATAACCACAACATTGTAAGCAAATGTTGATTGTAACGATGCAATTTCCAAGCACAATTGGACAAATGGTTGTGAAGCGACTTGCAAAGTACCTGTAGCATGGGTATAACTGGTTGGATACAGAATTAACAATTTTATAAACCAATAACAAAGCTTTAGTTATTATCTACATTCAACTTTGTTTGCCTCAACTAACCTTGTAGCACTAATTTATCCACAAATTGTCTCACCTGCCAGCAAAGAATGTCTCCCAGTGGTTGTCAATAAAAACACAAATGTCTTCTTTCCATTTGAAGAAGCCTTGCTTGCCAAGACTAGTTTGTGCCAGGTTGTACAATGCTATAGTTACAACTTGAACCCTGCAAACAAAGTAAATCACATATTATGAAAGGTGTAACTGAAATGAAACTATGTTACCTTGCATCTAGTTCAATGAGTTTGCTTCAAAATAAACTACAGAAAAGGTCAAACAGTCTTGCTTCTAAAGAGCATTTGGAAGCTAGCAGCATAGCACAATCTAAAAAGAGAGAGAAGATCGGCAGCAGGTGATCACCATTACAGTTAAACAGTTGAAAGGGGTTTCACACAACAAATTAAAAATATCCCCCACCTAACAGAATGTTACAAGTCTTAACAGCACAGCAGATCACATCAGCAACAAACTAAAGCATTTGGGAAAACCAGCTGCTCAGTTGCCAATACATATAAAACAACACAAAGGTAGTGTGGTTAAAACTAAAGACCTAACAATGTGTCAACATTTTATGAACTTTCACCAAGTGAGTTTCATTCTTTCAAATGTTTCCTTCCCATCATCAGAGCACAACATACATTTGAAATGAAAATAATTGTCAGCTAATATTGACGAAGGTGGACCAGAATGTAAGCAGCCTGAAAAAGAAAAATTTTAATTTTTTCATGTGAAGAGATTGTTACAGTATTAAGAATTATACATGTATTGCACATGGATATGGCTATAAGCCTATGGCTAAAGGCATACAGCAGCAACTAACCTACCTCAGCAACATAATTATTCAGCCAGCTACATTTTTCATTGCAACAGCAGTGGCAGTTTTTGGAAAGTAACAAAAACTGTAAACAAGTATTTAACACTTTTGAAACCGGATACATCAACTGATGTAATTAGTCAATGTATCCAGAAAAACTGGAGTACATGAGTTGCTGACTTGAGTCACAATCTCCACCAACTAGAGATGTAGGCAGTAATCCAGATTTAAGGCATTTAAACTTCTGTTGCAACTGGCACAACCTACATGGTGGAAACCTGCAACTTTCTCACTATGGCAGCTTCTTTATTTTCAGACAAATTCCGAATGAACCATAACACCAAGATGAAATTTCTACAGTAAAGTAAAAATGATTTTTTTCTCCTTTGAATATGCAAGACTTCTGTGATAAAACCAGCCTGTATGATTTTTTTTATATGTATGCCCAAATTTAGCAACTATGTGAGATATCTGCATACAACTAACTACAAAATACAACATAGCAAAAGTTAGCTCAATGCAAACACTATGATAAAACTTTAACAAGATAAGCTAACTTTTCTTTTACAAAAGGTCATTTACAGAAAAGAAAACTTTTCTGAACAAACTAAACCACACTTCATTTGAAGCACTAACAATCAAAAGCTGAAAAATTGGAGAAAACATTTTGCATGCACAAATCCTGTGCATTTGCTTTGGAGCTACAACTCATAGTAATTGCTAAAACACATGGCTGTTTTGTATGTTTTTCTTTATTGTTGCTGGTAACTTAGGACACACTTTGTTTGAAGCACTGATAAAATCAAAACTTGAAAAATCAGAGAAAACATTTTGTGTGTGCACAAATTTCGTTTTAACTATCCTGCGACATGGTCAGTGTACTAGCAAAGCCTGTGCATAACAGGGCTGTGGAGCCAGAGCCAAAGCAATTTTGGATGGATGGAGCCAAAGCTGGGGTCTGAAATTTGGGTTCTGTTTCCACAGCCTTAATTTTATGGGCAAGTGAGATGTATAAATAATGCAACGGTTTTCAGTTTTTAATGGACCAAATTATTTGAGCTGGAGCAAAAAACTTTTAGATGTTGGATCCGGAGCCAGAAGTGGAGTCAAAAACTTAAGATGCTTGGAGCTGGAGCCTGAAATTTAAGTGCCGGCTCCACAGCTCTGGTGCAGAAGCACCCATGAAAGCAAGCAGATTTTCACTAGACAGGTCACAACAGCGGCAGCCAGCGCTAATCTTGCCTTAATCCTGATCCACTGTTGTCTCTGCAATCATCTTATTGAAAACAGTACGGTTTCGAATGGAATCAAGACTCCTAATACTACGTACATTCAACATAATGCCAACTGAGAGGTTGCAACAGGAAACACTGATGTAATCTCTACTTAAAACGGGATAAAAAAACAGTAAATTGCTTTCCACATCAAATACACTGTGCTGTAACTTATCAATTACTTTCTAACATCTCTCAATCAGTTTATAGTTCATGCTGTTAAACAAATACTTTCTAAAAGCTTCCATCGAAAAGTCTATATAAGTTTTCAATTATATCTATAAACTTCAAGTGAAGATCAAAGTTATTTGCCTTCAGGACTAAATTACATTTTGCAATTTTCAGTATCAATGAATCGTTATGTAAATATTATTTTATAATTGTGTATAAAAAGTAAACCCATCAAGTTAGTTAAAGCATACATGGATGGATTTTACTAAAAATCGTAAAGAAAACATACATAAATTTAACATCTGCTACTTTGAGTAGCACACTTTTATTCAAACACATGGCATTTCACATTAGAATGAACTTTGTCTAAATACTATAGAAACAATGCAAACTATTACATTGATTAGCACAATGGTAGCAACGTTTCTCCTAATGGCAATGCAGCAGCACGAAATGACATGAACTGTCCTGCCATGGTAGATACAACAATATTTCTGAAATACATGTCATTGTCATTGTTTTAATTCAATAGTTGGACTCTAGTTCAGCTTTTCAGATCAGGCTATTTTATTATATATGCTGCAAATTAGCAACAGCACGCTCATTCATTGATTGATTATAATATACAATTAAGTCAGAATTAAATACATCCAGTAAAATGTTCAATTGTACTACTTGACCTGTAAATTCTTTTTAGAAAATCTGCTTGGTAAATAAGTTAGAGCTAGAAACTGCAATATGCACAAAATTCATTTACAAGCAACAATATCTTACCAGTACTTCACCACCAGGCCTGCTCACAATCAGTACTGTAAGAAACTTACTTGCATGAACCCATCGAGAACATTTGTCACAATAGAAAACAAGAACTCCATCTTTTTGACAACCACAATAGGCACATTTTATAGAATTGGAAATAGGAAAAGCAGCTTTATCATCAATAGCATCATGACAGTTCAGTTCAGACATTTTAAACAAGATATTAGTTTGTATTGTAGTATTCCAATAACCTGAAAAGTGCATTGTCTGTGTGTTCAGTGTTGAAGAGAAGTTAATACAGTACCAGTGTGTTGAATATCATAAAACAAATCCAAATATTTTTGAAATACATGAAAATGATATTGGTATAGTACAGTATACAGATGGGAAATTTTGACACCACCAACCTGCCATGGTAGTGTCTTATGTATTGTATGTCACTTAACCGAAAAAATAGAATATGATTAATCCAAGACCACAGTACTACCTGACCAAAACTCTCAGCAGCAATACTTTTCTGGAAAAAAATATTAATGCACTACAACATTATCTTCACCCACTATTGCTTGCATTAAAGCACGTACAGTACCAATTAACAGAGTAAATAGACCTCTTTCAATGCCAACCATTGAAATGGAACATTGAGAACAATCACTGCTATTTGCAGAGGGCAAATGTTATATTCTTAAGGGCATTATTTCCAAGTGAAAAACAGGTGTGCGATGTAGCCAATGGTTTATTTGGACAATTGTATCAGTTGTGAAGCTCATATGATTTAGCACAATAAGTTGATGCATGATTTTCAGCAACTAAGGTGCAATCCAATAGAGTACGCTATTACTTTTTGTACATGCGTCAAAAAAATGTTAACCACTGCTTCTCATACGTAAGTTAGGTGGTTGCACGTTATGGGCTACATTAATGTGCTGTAAGTTAGAGTTACAGCATATGCAGTGGTGACATTCAAAAGTGTCAAAAACAGGTTGTTCTGTCAAAAAAAATTTAAATCTAGAATATGGAACACACAAGCTGCAAGCTAATATTTTCTGGGGATGTATCCAGGGCATGAACCAGTAAAATTTTGTGACAATCCGCTTAAAATGTTCTACCTAGGAGTTATTCTGAAGCTTTAGAGACCTTGATTAGGCTAGCAAATATACACCCTAAAAACTGCTCAGCCACCTACTAGTGGATTTTGTGATTTTCGCCACAAATAAAATTTCCCTGTCAACATTTTGGCTTGAAATTAGGTGGGATGTTGTAAGACACCCAAATATACCTTTTCTGAAACTTTGGTGTGGTATGTGGGTACCAACTGTCAGAAACGTGGCTTGAAGCTAAAAAAACGAAATCCATGGTTTTTGCCCACTTGGACCCCTCAACAAGACAAACCTCAACTTTCTTGATCATCATTGCAAAGGTAAGGTCTTTACCAGCATTTTTTGTGTGGAAAGTTTGTTTCTAACATGTTTGGTTTAGGCTCTGTAGTCTGTAGCCTACTGAATGGACGCAACCAGTGTTGCCAAGTCCACAAAGACAAAATATGCCAAACTGTATTTCAGAATATGCCAAACAGGACAGAAATATGCCAAATTTTTTTCATATTTTTACTAAGTTTATTGCACAGTCGACAATTAATATAAACACATTAGTTTGTCCATTGGTGTAGGAGGCAAGGATGCAAGCGCAACCCCAAAAGTTTTGATTTGGTGAAAATCCAGGCAAAGTGTGTGGAAATCTGAGCAAAACTCTGTAAACATTCACAAAATCCCTGCAAATGTGAGCAAGCTCTCTGAAAATACAAACAAAAATGGTGACCAACATGCTTTAATTTGAAAGAAATGGCACCCAAAATCACATGAAGAGCTTTTTCTTGGAGATCACTTTTTCTTAGAGTTTTTTCGGTCAAGTTTAGGGGAATTCGGGCAAAAATTCTTCGCACCCCCAAAAATTTGCCTGCTCTTACACCTATGAGGCTGTCTATTGAAAAGAATCCTTTCCCAGCAAAGAATCTGACACTAAGATGTTACAGATTAATCATTTCACCTACTAAGATGGCATCATTAGCTTTGCGATATGCATGAAATATAGAATTAAATAAAACCCACAAAGAGTAAAGCTACCAATTAAGAGAATCTAATTGAAAAATTAGAACCTTAGCTGTCGACTTTACATAGAGAAAGACAAAGCCACATTAGGAATAACAGCAATTTTAAGGCAGGGTTGATGTTGGTGTCATGTCTTTGCTAATAAAGCTGCACAGTAACGTTCATGTCACCGAATATTGACTGGTGAAAGTGGTGGTCAACCCTTTTATTTTCGTTCCAGCTCTTTTTTTGACCAAAAAAATCGTAGCCCCCATTAACTTCTGATCAGATTGGGCTAGAGAGCCAGCAAAGGCATCATCGGATCAAGCAAAACACTGAAGCATGATGTGCATGTAAATTGTTTTGATCAGCTTTCAAATGTTCTTGCGAGACATGAAGTGTGAGGCTGACGACCGTTTGTTTTCACTTAATTTAAAGCAAGACTTGGCAGTTGCCATTTTACTAGTTTCAAATATTAACTTTTTACGTGTTTGGCTTGTACACTTCTTCGACATGCTGGGAGATGATCGACAACTCACAAGAAAATACAAAAATTATGAGGCGCCACGAAGCACACGTAAGGTTTTGGTGCTATGCAAAGGCAACACTGATGAGAGGCATACACTGAAACCATGCACAACAACTACTTCAGTTGGTCACCGTCATGTAGGAGCATTGAATAATTTTGGAAAAACGAAGATTTGTAAAAAGCACCAGACATTTGGAGCAACCTGACAAGAAAGTTAGTTGAAGATGCACATCTTTGAACAAAACCATACAGATTGTTTCCAACCATTAGAAACAAGGCATCAAAGTATTTGATATAATGGTTAACTTGGTGTGGGTGAACACTTACATATCTGGGTATGTAGGCTACGTTTCTTGCTAGTCTGTGTGTATTTTCTCCACAATTGACAAGCATATATTGGTATGCATTAACATGGAATACAGTGCTTTACTGCAACTAAGCACTGAGCAAAGGTGCCTCTCGGCTTGTTTCCTGTACAATACAGTGATTTCACTTGTCTCTAAATATCATCATCATCCTTCAGTGAGGCATTTTAGCAATACAGTAAGATATCTGACTTGGTCAGATAATTGTACCTACACAAGTCAGAAAAACATTTGATGGAGCAGGTTATTTATATTTTGGCAGTGTCTATTTTGTCACCAAAATGCAGATGGCAACAGCTTGGCTGGAGCTGTTGTGCCGCCAGTCCGAAGCTTGGCAGAAACGAAGTGAAAACGAAAGATAAACCGTAGAACTAAGCCCTAACCATAACTCCAAACCCAAACCCATAATGCCTAACCCTAATGCTAACCCTTAACCATAACACTAACCCCTAATGCTAACCCTTAACCCTAATGCTAACCTAAACGCTAATCCCTAATGCTAATCCTTAACCCAAATGCTAACCCAAACACTAACCCCTAATGCTAACCCTTGCACTAATGCTAACCCCAAACACTAACCCTAATGCTAACCCCTAACCCTAACGCTAATGCTAATCCTTAACCCTAACCTCTAACCCTAATGCCAACCCCTAACCCTAACTCTAATGCTAACCCTTAACCCTAACACTAATCCCTAACCCTAATGCTAACCCCTAACTGTAACGCTAAGAACCCTAACCGAACCCTAAAGGTAACACCTTATCTAATGGAAAAGTTTTTAAAAAAGCAAAAAAAAGAAAAGTGACAAAGGTGAGATTTGAACCGAAAACTAATGGCATACTAAACATGAAGCATAACCACCACACTATGAGCTGCACACTGATTGCATGACAAACTGACCTTTTCATTCGAATTGCATCAGACGAGCGGCACAATAGCTCCAGCAATCTGTTGCCCCAGAAAATCGGCAGTAAAATAGACACTTCCTTATACTTTTTGGGGTACCCTGTAAAAGGCGGAGCTCCGTGAATAGCGGAGCTTGGTTGTGGAGGTTTAATGACCTAACCAGAGTCGCTAAAACCGATATTTTGCGTTGAGCAATGCGAACTAAACGGTAGTAAAAATAATTTTATTGCAAAAGGTGATATTACACTACAGTAAAAGAAGTCTATTCTGATGTTTGATAATTTTTGCTTATCTGAGTTTCACAATAGTTCGGGGACAAGAAAATAGGTTTCAACAGTTGTGAATGTATAAAATTTTTAAACATTGCAAACATCCATGTATTAGATGTTTGGGGGAAGTGCATAGTTATTTGCAATAACAAAATATTTTTCCTTAGCTTTTTTCTGTTTATTGTTGAGTTCGCGTTGAATCTTCAACATGAAACGTCTTGTGATTCTGGAGTACAACTAATTAAAGACTTCAACTACTCTAAAAGCAAGTCAAGAAAACGACCTAGAAGCTTGTTGATGGTCTCTTTGAATAGCAATGACTGGAAATAATGTTAGAATACTAACGTCATACCAAGAAATTGACTTACTTCCAAAGAATGAAACTGGAACAATGTAATGACTAAAAGCATTGAGTATACTAGGACATTGTAACGTGTACTTATTTAAACTATTGTGTATTTATACTCCGCCTAATAATTGTGAGTCACACTAAGGAAGAGAGTAAGCTAAAACATTGTAAAAGTAATTTACATTAACATTCGATACAAATTTATGAACAATCAATGTTCCCAATTTAAACAGATAAAAACAAAAAGCATTGCAAAACGATTTTGGACTTCGGCGAAGCGCTGAGTACGACCATTAGAGTCGCTACGAAGCAGCGCACAACGTAGTTGTTCGGAAATTTCCGACGTCACGCGACTCACAAAAATTAGCCAATGAGAATTTATGGAGGCATGAAAATTTCGATGATGACGTCATGGGGCGAAGGGTATAAAGCAAGGCACGAGTTACAGCTTCAGTTAGTTCTTCCTCGGGCCACTGCCTGAGTAGTACCAAGTCTAGCCACTGCGACTGCGAGACTTTAGGCCACTGCCTAACCTTCACCTCAGCCCACTGGCTGAGACGTTTCCCACTGGAAACTTGTACAGTCTACAGTTATTCTGTGAGACTGAGACCCAAAAAATTTCTGGCAGTATGGTTTACTCTCTTCCTCTATGAAAGAATTGAACTTGTATTAACCCCTGTTGTTTCAAAATATTTTCTGACATATTAAAGATTAATAGCGCAGTGCTACAAGTTATATTAATAAAACCATGAGTGAATACAAATTTGTCTAGTGTTAAAACTGAGCGTAAAGTCGAATGATAAAGGGCGGGTTGTAATTTCAGGCGCGCCTAGGACATGCTCCTGTTATAAAATAATCAGTGCTCTCAAGGAACTGTTCTAAATTGCAGGCAAACATTACTGCTACATTATTCCTTTTGCAACGCAACTTTCTTCCACTCTGGTTACGTCATCAAACCTCCGCAACCAAGCTCCGCTATTTACGGAGCTCCACCTTTTACAGGCAAC
>JGI24159J19872_10010810_pt1 | contig 11980 bp, 10 predicted proteins | sample Ectturendosymbi4_FD_19872 | JGI IMG/M metagenome (IMG submission 19872) | reverse complement strand
CCAATATCAATAGATCAGTATTCAGCAGCAAGTTGCATATTGTTTGATACAGTATTAAGTTAGGTTATTACACACACTATTACAACACTACACAACACTATCCCCTGTCTTATTGAAATATAATGCCCTGTCTTATTCAAATGTAGGCTACTGTGACATCGACAAACACAGCTCCGACCTTCTCCTTAGCCGAAAACCTATCCTCAATGTCATATGTCAGCAGGGTGACCTGATCTACGGTCAAACTCCCGTGTCAAAAGACCGCTTGCTCCTGTGGGAGCAGTGGGTCGGTGATTGGTTCGACACGGGCGTAGATGAGTCTCTCGAGGATCTTGAAGGGGACACAAGGAGATAGAGATATAGGACGACACCTCTTTGGATCCCCAAATGGTTTTCCCGGCTTAGGGATCGCATTTGCCAGTGCTCTTCTCAAGATACTGGGGATATTGAATTGGCACATGCAGAAAGTGAAGAAATCGCAAACCAAGGTTTGAAAGCTGATCCAGCATGGAGCGTAAACTCCGGGAAGATAGAATCCAGACCTTGAGATTTTTCTGGCTTCAGGTGCCTGAGGGCGGCAGCAAGCTCCTCTGGGGCGAAGGGGCCAGAGCTACTGTTTCCCCAGGTGTTCGTACCTTCCATACTGTAGGTCGGATAGCTCCTTGTTGGTGAGCCTGGTGGACTAGCGGCTCCCGGTCCTGTGTGCCCCGTTATTCACGACTTGTGAGGCGATGGAGTTTGCCAAGACGGGGCACAGGCGAGAGGAATGTCCAGACCTGCCAGTGAGTTTATTGATGGTGCTTCAGTGCTTGCGACTGGAGTGCGAGAAGTCGATGGAATTGACAGCTTCTTCCCATCGCTCCTGCCTCTTCTGTTCGAGTCGTGAAAGTAGGGACGAACCGGCTGTATCAAAGTCAGTCCGCACTGGGGCTCGTAGCAAGGAGTGATAGAGGGTCTCGCACTCTTTGTCCCAAAATGGCACAGATTTCTTCTGACGGCTACGTGAGATACATTGTTTAGCCGCAGGTAGCAGGCTTTCGCAGAGTTTGTGGCATGCCTTCTCGATGTTTGTTTTGTCCGAAAGCTGACAATCTCTCAACGGACGCATCAGTAAGAAGGCAAAAGCGGTTCAAGTCAGCCTTGCGAAAGTTCCAACGCTTCATTGGATCGCTGTAGGCAGGAACTTTGAGCTTCTGTGGCATAATGAGAGGGGGTCGGTGTTGTGACCTCGGGTACTTGCCTAGAAAATGTTTCCCAGGCAGTCGGTTGTCCTGGCCAACACTCGCCAAGGCCAGGTCCGGGTTTGTTCCGACGTTCCATTGGTGAGAGGATAAACTGGCTGCTGCTCCTTTTGGGCTATATAGGAGCCTGAGGTTGTTGGCTGTTGCTCAGGACTCCAGGCTCTTACCGTCAGGAGATGTTTTGCTGTATCCATAACTGACACGCTGGCCGTTGAAGTCGACAACATACAAACTGGGGTGTAGGAACGTCGGGATGGCCGTTGGCTTGGTGTTAATCACGAGCACGGAGGTTTGTAGATGTTAATGATCTTATATACTACGACGTCTACACACAACCACTCTCTGTTTGCTCGGGAAGCCAATCGACCAGTGACCATTCCAACCACTAGTGAACTAACGTGGCAAGACCGTGCTTCCTGTTCGGGACTGACCCAGCTAGTGAGAAGTTGGGAATTACTAGCTTGTCGGCAGTTGCGCAGTGGGTCTCCTTTAAGACGATGATGAATGCCTTGTTCTTGTGGACTAGCTGTTTGATAACGCTGATCTTGTTTGCGGTGAGCCCCTCGGTGTTCAGCTAGAGTATGCTGGGTCTTTGGTCATCTTCGGCAGCAGAGATGCTGCCTCGCCTTGAAAAGGATGTTTTCCTATGCAGTCCGCGCTGAACACATCCAGCACGGGTAGCAGCGGTTGCTCTGGTAGCGACAGGTTTTGTAAGCATTCCAAGATCTTCTGCAACGGAGAGGGCCACGTGAAAGCACTTGTCATCCTGCCCAGTGTTCCTTCCGATCCACATGGTCACTAATCTTGGTAATGACAGAAAGAAGACTAATAGAAGTACAAGCGCCAGATTTTTGCGAAGAGTTCACGCTGTGACACTGTGCGACAAAGTGCAAAGTTGCGTAATTCGTAAAGTCCTGAATTTCGAGCCATTGCTGGTCTTACCAATCGAGAGGTCCAAGCAACGTTGATTCCACCACGTGACCACATAGTCCCTGGAAAGGTTGGTGAAGAAAGTCCTGCTGGCTACAATCACGGGAAAGCGACCCAGGTGTCGTCCAAGGACCAAGTGGAGTGACTACATCTTCAACCTTGCTTCGCTCAGACTTGGTGTGGACCCAACAGTATTATCCTTCGAGTGCTGTTGCTCCCACGACCATCTTGCGAGGAAAGCAGGCACGAAATTGAATGGCAAAGTGCGTTACATCTTGTGCGGTTTGCAGAAGCTTTGTAGAATGGTCGTTTCCACCGATTTTCTTGCAGCAGTACTTTTTGGCGTAATGGCATAGGCTTAATCACGAAACGTTTCGTGTGACGTCATGAAATACCCATTATGGCATAGTGATGTCATCATTGCCGTCACTTTTTTTCAGGAAAAGAGAAGATATTCTCCACCAGGCCCTGGCTTTGTATATGGGCTGTCTGAAGTTTTATTTCTGTATTTAGTTAACACCAGGACCCTTTTCTCGCCTGCGCTGCAATGGTTAGAAAGGTAAGGTTCAAAATTTTATACTTCCTCAACAATACATCTGCATTTGGTGAGGTGATAGGTGGCAGAAAGCATACATGGTGTTGCAAGTAAACTCTGAACTCAGAAACGCCCATATCTGTTGCAGCAGCTTGATGAAGTTAATTTGGTGAAGTTTATTTCATCCCCTGCGCTGCGATGTTGACTGTGACAAAATTGGGTAAGATAATTGATAATAACGTCCATTTCGTCTTGTTTAGTTTCGATGTCGAAACCGCGTGGATATCAATTAATTTAGAGACACATCAATGGTTTAAGCAAAAAATAAGTATTTTGGAACAGTGGAAATAACGTAAAGGTAAGGATTTAACCAACTGACCTCACTTGTAGGCCTATACTATTGAGTGAAACTATACTTGGCACTTCTTATACTTCCCCCAGAACGGCTGACAGCGTTGCTTTGACAGAGAATGAAAAAATTATCCCAGACGATTGATGTTTACAGACCAGTTACATTGTCACACTGGCAAATATAGTTTCACTGTTTATTTAGATAAGACGGAAGATTACCTAATGAACAGAAAAGCTATTGAANAGTTTACAGTCATTTTCTGTGGGTTGTATTTAAAAGCATTGAATTTGCCANCAGCACTAGCATTCTTCTTTTGTCTGAGAAATAGTTTGTGTCCTCCCAAACACAGTGAAGTAAAAATGTTTGAGTTATAATCGTCTAATTCTGAGTTTCCAGCTCTGAAAAATCACATACACGTTACACATGTAACCATGAGAAGCAATGCGGTCGTATGAGCGGGAGAAAAAGTTTTACTGCGTCACAATAAATTCGGAAACAATTGTGCCATATATTGTTCATGTGGATTCCTTCTCAGCCTCGTATGTGTCTGAAATGTAACACAATGTGTGGGTGTGAAGATGTTAACATTAACAATTATGTACAATTTCTTGAACTAATCCACTTCTGACACCTACGATATTTCTGGTGATGGTGATCGAGCAGGTTCATAATTGAAATTTTTTCATGTTTTTTATGTGTCGCGTCACAAGTGAAAATAATTATGAATATTTTTGCATGTTTGACGGGTCGATAGCATGTAGGTTTATTTCAATTGATTTGTTGAATTCACGAAGGAAAAGAAACCAAAACACACAAAAAATTTGCACATTGTAAGCACGCAAACACAATAACAGACATGTTTTCGAGTTAAAACAAGACCAAATCAGTGTCACTAAAGCACTGTAGGTTTATACCATATGAGCCACAGATGAACACCATCGCTGTAAGCATAGCATCTAAAGCCTCCCGCACATATATATAGACAAAGATGATGTACATTGCGAAAAAGATATATATAATGACAACACAAGAAGTGGTAAGTGGAAACGACCATTTTTCTACACATCATTCTTTTCAGAGATGGATGGTAACAATGCTTTGCTTATTGTAGAATTACATAACTTTTTTCTGGAAGCAAGCTGATAAGGGGCATGGTGGTCGACAATGTTATAAAAAATACTAATAAAAGTTTTACAAGCGGTGTTGATATCGCCCTTGTTATTATTGCATTTAAGACCACAAAATCACTGTTTACATCTTCCGTGCAAGATGACTGGCAAAAGTTTTTAAACAACGAAATTTGGGTAGGTACTTTTTTCATATCTAGGTTGAAAAGTATTTTTTAACAAACCTCGTCGCATTCTTGCTGTTCACATGCATCCCTATACCCCACAGAAATGTCTCAGCATAGGAAATTATTAACCAAGATTGATGGTGAAATGTTCTTTGTAGTGCTTGATCCCACGCAGCGTTAATCAGTGATTTGACTTTGAAACATTTCACTTCTCTCTCGCAAACTACTTTTTTGTCTCCAATCGATAAAAACTTATTATTTGACTGTTGATGCCGGAAGGGAATTTTGCTACGGTAACTTTTCAACCTTTGTAGCAGAATTTACTATGTTGGCAGGGGTGGGAACATGGACACATGTGGCCGGCGTGACCAATTAATGTGGCCTGCGTCCGAATTTCGAATATAAAAGTTTGATTACAGATTGATGACTTGTTTTGTATGGGTTTCACACTTCTAAAAATTTGGTTAATCGAAGTGTTTGTTTAGCAGTCATAGACAATCTTTCTTAGATAATTCTAAAAAGTTTGCAGGTAAACACAAATCATTATGATTTCTCATTTTGCTTGATCTACTGCTTTGCTTTTAGGCAATGCATGTAAATGTTGCAGATTTGATGTAGAGGACATCTGAAAATCAGATAATTTTTCATCAAATTTGGGTTAAATCTTCAACCCAAATGCTGATTAGAAATATATTGTTGCTCATCACATTGTTTTATGTTTAACTCAAAAACAGTTTGTCTGCATTCAGAGTTTTTTTTCGCATAGTGCGGTTTGAGACGCACTACAAGGCATGTCATTCAATGCGTGACCCCATGATCCTCCCATCCATTCTACACACTTCTCATTGTCATTCTCATTGTTAGGCTCTCCTCGGTACCAAAATAGGTTTTCACCCACAGTTCCATCGATCCAAGCAAATCCGCTTCCGTTCCGAGTTAAGCCAATCCATGTTCGAGAATTTCCAATCATAAAATTTCCAATGGCGCTGCAAAGTAGCAATTTGATGAATAAAACAGTTGCTTGTTTCATGCAGGTCAATAAAATTGTCATAAACCTTTCAATCACGTATGATATTGATGTGGTGGTGACTACACCAACCAACAATCTTGAATTTTAATTACACATATCTACTTAGTACTAACACTTAACATCACACCATTGTTTTCACATGAAAAAAAGGTCGGTCTATCACAAATTTGAGTGTAACTTGAAATTGGCAGTAAAAGTTCACGTTGGCCAGGTTGGCAAGAAAATGTGCAAGGCGTCAAGACATATTAAATATTTCCTGAATAAACATGTTTCTCTGAGTAAAAATTACTTTCAAATAAATATGAGAGGCGTGGTATGATTTCTATGACTTCCAGAACAACCCGACATTTACAAAAAGTCTCAAATGCCTCAAAACCTTTAACAACTAACATCACATTTTTCAACACAAAGTAAACTGTAGAAACCTGCATAGATACTGTTTCTTGAAAAGATACTGAAAATAACTTTGAAATAAGGTTTGATACGAGCATAACGTACGGTTACAATGCAAATGTGGTCAAAAATGAACAATACATTGTTTGGCATATATTTTACCAAATCCATAATGTTATGAATCGCATGAACTACAGTTTGTGTTAATGTAGGATGCGTTTCTACCTTAATGTAATAAATCTTTCCCAGCCAATAAAAACTAATAAAAAGTACATACAACAAAAAAAGTAAAGTACAGTAAAGTCACTACCAGTGTTGGAGCGAACTTCATGAGATTTTGGACCAGTGCTAGGGAACCTGTGGCACGCGGACCAAATGCGGTCCCCTTAACGTTTTATGGCCCGCATCACAATTTTCGTTGTCCTTGTTAGATCACAACATCGCGTCAAAATGACACTCCATCATAATCAGATACTTGTAAGTTAAGAGAAGTCTACCCCGCTCCTCATAGTTTTCCGACCAAAATGAAGCTGGTGAGCTATACCTTTTGACTATATCAAAACATCTTCTTCGTTTGGTTTGTGTTTTGGCAATAATCGGGAAATCTTTACAGCTCCTTAATATTTTGTGGGTATATCACCTAGAGCCGGGGTCGGTAACCACCTTTCTGTCATCTGGTAGGCCTACTTTTCCGCGAGACGTTTGTCACCGGTCCGAATAAAAAAAATAAATTATGTCCACAATAAAAAAATATCTTACTAAAGCGAGATTTTCTGTAATGACAGAAGCCAAGACTGTAGCAGGAAGCAGACTGGACATAAGAAATACACTGTGTCACTGTCTACTTCACCCCTAGACAGGACCGTCCCGTTGCATAGAAACACGCTCAAGGCTCCAACTAATTCAGCGTTATGGAGAATAGCATTAAATTTTCATGCAATTAACACTCGTTATTACATTTTGTATGTATTTATATACAGCACCCGGAGGCCGGTCCGTGGAAATAATGCCTACCGGTACGTGATGCGAAACAGGCTGCCAACACTGAGTACAGAGAACTTCAAATGTCGATGATTCATTAGTTTTGAAACCCAACAATAACACAACAAAATTTTTGACTTCTAGTGTTTCGTAATTTTGAAACCAGTAAGAAGGACACTGACTCTCAAAAATCTGTCATGGAATTTCTAGGCAGCTATTTTTCTGATCCTTCATTTGCTATTTTGTTTAATCTTGATTTTAAGGCAAAGCTGCCGTCTAGTCTGACTCATAGTGACTGCAGCAACAGCTTAGTACCTAACAGTAAGCCCGCAAAAAGCATGACAGGTAATCAAACAATGAAAACTGTACATCTTGCAGATCGTGCACTGCGTTTCCACAAACAAAAAGGTATTAATCCTAATGTGGAACTTACGATTTCACGCTGGCCGATAACAATCTTGGACCGGCAAGATCTCCACCTTTGCCTTGACAGTAAGTTCTTCCTTCTTGCCAGGAAGACCCGGTTGACTTAAAATGATACTTGTATCCGTTAAGGGGGTAAAACCATTCACGATCAATAAAAGCAAGATATTCTGAAATTGTGTAAAAAACGATTTATCAAATTTGATTTTTTATTCACAGCACGCCATTGAAACCCATGGCACTTTTTCCGAAGTTTGACTTTGGAACTCCTTAATGCCTTGAGCATTTTAGATAACGCATATTGCATACAAACGGAAATTCACCTTAAAAATTACGGAATTTTAAGCATTTTGTCGGTAGGGTGACGGGAACGGAATCATTTTCTAAATCTGATTGGGTTAAGTTTTGAATTTTCTTGCTTATTATCTAATTTTTTAAGAGTAGATTTAACAATATCTCATCAAAAAATGTTATACCTATCGGTTATGAAAAACAGTTCCATTTTAGAGCCATAAAGTCTATACGTAGGATATTTTGTCTCGGTTAAGTACGTACATAATAACCAACTACCAAACTTTGTTCAGATACGTGACATCAGCCAACATACTGTATATAACACGTAAATAACTCACGGAGGCTGACAGGAAGTATTAGCGCAAATACTCAATTTTCGTTATGTTTAAATACCAAAAAATCTTCTTCGGTTCGGTTTCCGCATCCTGGGCGCATTGCTAATGTTTAGATTTGTGCTTGGATTAATGCCTAGTAAACACAACTAAAACGAATTCCCTAAACCGATAACAGTGAAAATATTTTATAAAAACTTGCTTGTGAGTTGAAGCGACTGTGGAAAATCCTTAGTGGTATGTTGGAAGNGGATGTTAAGGATGGATAAATCTGCAAAAAATTGTATATGAAAATTTTAACGCATTGTTGCCATTGAGCTTGTGGCACAATGAGCGTGATCTGCCAGCTTCTACAAAAGTGGCAACATGTGGTAACTTGTGGAGAAAATGATGTAGTGGAGACTCCTATAGTAAAGCATGTAGAGATAGGTGTTCACCTANTGAGAACATGATATAATGAAGACTCAAATAGCAAAACATAATATCATTGAGACAGTTTGCCAACTTCTAAGAACATGATATAGTGGAGACCCCAATATTCATTCATTTTTATGCCCGCTTTTTCTCTGCGGAGGTTCGCGGGGACAAAAGCCCTAGCAGAACCCGAAATATCTCACGATCAGCAGCAATATCAGGTTGTTCTGCTGGGTCCACACCATGACGAGACCAGCAAGTTCGGAGATGTAGTCACTCCACCTGGTCCTTGGACGACAGACAGGCCGCTTTCCCGTGGATGCAGCCAGCAGCACGTGCCTGGCCAATATTTCCTGGGGCATTGTGCACACATGGCCAAACCAACGTAGCTGGGATCTCTCGATTCGGATGATAGGTGGCTCGGTAATCATGATTTGATGAATTTCACAGCTGCCCACATATCACCGAAGTGTCAGACCGTGAACTCTGCGCATAAATCCCATCTCTGCCGCTTTCACTTGGGATAGTATTGTTTCAGTCATTATTCAAGATTCATTACCGTAGGTGAGAATCGGAACAAAGACCGATTTAACAAGTGACAGGTTTTCGGTGTTTTAAAGTTGCCGTTTTGTCACCACAGAGCAATAAAGCTCACGCAGCACTGCGTTTTTTTACCAATCCGGATATAAATGCCCTTTGTTCTGCCTTCCATCACTCGTGAATACCATCGTAAGGTATTTGAACTTCTCCACCTGCTGGAGTGTAATACCGCCTATTTGCAGCATACACTGGATTGGGTTTCTGGAGAGACATAATACCTTGTTTTTTTAGTGCTGACTTTCATTCCGGCTTGGTCGCACGCAGCAGAAAACCGNTCAAGTACATGTTGAAGGCCCTGTTGAGAAGTTGCTAGCAGTAGCAAACCGTCTGCAAAAAACAAACGGTTGATCCTTCAGCTTCCAACAGTGGCACCCTCGTCGACTCGGCTGCAACTGCCCATCCAATTCATATAGATTGTGAAAAGGAGTGGTAGCAGCACACACCCTTGTCGGAGTGCAACACCCACGGTGAACAGTTGTGATTTAACGCCGCAGACACGGACACAAACTTCTGACCAGGATTACAGTGACTTGACTTGACGGCCAGTAAGAGGCGGGCCCGTCACCACCGTACTCCAGCAACACGTACCAAAGATTTTCACGAGGAATCGGGACGTGTGCTTTCTCGAGGTGGACAAAACATACGTAGACGTCTTTGGCATACTCCCAAGATTTCTTGAAAATTTGCTGTAGAGTGAAAATTTGGTCTGTAGTGCTACGGCCGGGACGAAAACCGCACTGGGCATCATTCAGATTTAGTTCATTTATTTTGCGGCATCATTTTCAAGTTACTTGACATACACTTTTCCAGGGAGTCTGAGGAGAGATAGGTCCAGGTATTTGGTGCATTCACTCCCATCTCCATTTTTGTTTATGGGGATGATCACCCCAGTTTGCTAATCTTTCGGTGCCCTTTCAAGAACATCAGGCCACCTGACAAACACGTGTCAGACAAAGAACATCCTTGTTAAGGCTTTGTGCATTTCAGGCCGGATTTCATCGCAAACTGCAGCCATCCAGCCTTCAGTGTTTCGACAGCTAGGAGGACTTCGGCTAATTAGCGATTTTTCTAAATTCCTCATCAGTGTAAGCAGAATCCTTTGCTTGCTTGTGACTTTAGGTTGAGAGAGTTCAAGTGGTGTCTAATATAAGTCAGAAAACCCGTGTTGTGCAGAAGTATGTAGTTTACTAGGTGTGCCAGTAATTGACTTCGAGCCTTCTCTTCCAAAAACATACGGACAGCTGGTAGCAGTTCCATGAAACGATCTAACACCTTTCCGCGATTTACCCACCAACGTCCTAAATCATTGCGACAACATATTCCGCGAAACGCTTTCACTAATGAACGAAATTGTCTATGTTTCCATGCCTGTGCCATAACAAAATGGACTGCTTTTGTTACATAATTTTATGGATTATAATCCATCGTCGCTTTAAGCACCCAACGTTGTTCTTGATGCAAAATGCATTTTATGAGAAGCCTGGTATCTCAGGATCATTTCTGAGCATGGAAAGAACTCTTTTTTCCTTTCTTACCACAGATGCAGCCCCATCGGTAGTCACAGAAACCAGATATTTTAAGTTGATGGGTTTTCCTGGTCAATGAAAAACTCATTAGCGCAGAGTGAAGGATTTTCCCCCAGATTTAGTCTGACAATGATAACAAAGCCAGCATTTTTTCTGAAAATTTGTCTCATACCCTTTTGGTCCCGAACGTGCTAAAATTTTGGCGCCGGAATTTTTTCCCAAATCTTTCAACCATAACTCGCCAGCCGATTGAGTTAGATAGTTGCTGAAAGCCTCAAAAGATCCGGTTAGACTTGTACTTCCGATTTAAAAAGAATTGGTCCGTTTTGGATTTGGGGGATGACATAATAAGTGGAGGTATAGGTTAAGGTGTATTTGGCTAAGGTTACCTGACCCTGGGCTCCAAACCCCTAGCGGTAATTCTTTGTTTGTTTTTAAAAAATAAAACTAGGCTAAACTTTGCATCTTTTAAGCCCTTGATTGGCTTTCTAGCGCTTGTGGTTTGCAAGTTATGACAAAAACTCTTCAATTAATTAAATTCCCTAGGCGATTAATTTTCATTATTTGTTGTTTCGAGGCTTCGAGGCATGACTTCCCAACCACGTACGCTAGAAGGCCAATAAACGGCTCAAAAGTTGCGAATTTTTGCCTAGTTCATTTAATGAAACAGAAACAAAAAATTGCACCTTGGGGCTAGACCCCAGGGTCAGGTAACCTGGGCCAAACAAGCCTTAACTATGCTCCCACTTAATATGTCACCTCCCAAACAACCTCAAATTCACAACTTGTAATTTTTTTTAATTGAAGGTACTAGTCTAACCGGATATTTTGAGGCTTTCCACAGCTCTCTAGCTCAAACCGCACAGACATCGCGCAGCTTGTACTTTGGGTGCGCTTTCAACCCTTTAATAGTCCCACAGTTCTCTAGCTCAATCGGCTTGTTCTCTAGCTCAAAGCGAGTTATGGTTGAAAACGTTGGGGAAAATCTTTGGAATATCCTTGCGCCAAAATTTTGGCTCCTGCGAGACTTGAAGGTTTGAAAGCGCACCCAAACTACAAGCTGCGCGATGTCTGTGCGGTCGGTTGAGTAATCAGGAGCTAGACTGAAAACGCTGCACTTCCGAAGTCTTTCAGCAGCTGTGATAAGAGATTGTCTAAAATGACCTTTACTCGTGGCGGACTTGACGAGGGGCAGAGGGGCGAATCCCCCCTGGAAAGCTAAATACAAACACCGGGCCCCAACGTAGCTTATTTTTGGGTTTTAGTATTCCTTTGATTAATTGCTTTTTAGTAGGTTTTCCTAGTATTTTCCGGTGATTTAGGGTTTTAGTATAGCGATCCACATACGGACTCAACATCATTTTTCACATTTTGTCTGAGTATTGTATTGTATTCTACTGTTTACTGCAAAACCGGGTGCGAAACAATAAAAAACAAACGCTGTTTGTGAACACGTGAAATCATTCCCAAGCTTGCAGTTGGGAGGCCGAAAAAACCCTTTAGGTTATATAGTCGCTACTCCCAGAAGCTCGCAAGATAACAAAAAAACAGAGGAAACGCATAAAACAAGAAAAAAACAACAAAAAATAAGGACAAAAGTTCACCAATATTGATTTAATAGATGCTCCAGTATAA
>JGI24159J19872_10010809_pt1 | contig 11981 bp, 9 predicted proteins | sample Ectturendosymbi4_FD_19872 | JGI IMG/M metagenome (IMG submission 19872) | reverse complement strand
TCCAATGAAAACTTCAGCGAAACACTTTGGTCTAGCGGTTGGGCCCTAGGCCAGGCAACATGAGCCAAAATGACCCTAAAACTACTTCACTTATGACATCAGTCACAAAAAATCTCCACCCCTCAACCAAAAATTTTTTTTCGAGTGCAATCTACTAGACTGGCCGAGCCCTTGAACAGCTGCTATTGGGTTCAAAAGTTATGATCTAAAGTAATAAAAAGATTTACTTAGTTAATTAGATAATTAATTAATTTGTTTATTTTTGTTCATACCTTTTGAACCAGAAATGCTAGAAAGTCGATCGAAGGTTCAAAGACTTAGACTTGAGCCTAGTTTCCAATGAAAACTTCAGCAAAATACTTTAGCGTAACGGTTTGGTCCTAGGCCAGGTAGCATGAGCCAAAATGCCAACATGGCCCAAAAACTACTTTACTTATGACGTCCCAATGAACTGCAACACTACGAGCTTGGAAAACATATGTTTAAGTTACATAACAATGAAACTCCTCATTTACAGATTGGAAACTACCAACTTGTTTATGATAGGCATAGTTATAACACGAGGCAATCAGCAAAAATTACTTAATTCTTTTGAGGCACAAAAAAAAGACCAAAACAGCTTCATGTACTTAGGGCCAATAATTTGGAACTCCATATACCAATAACTATTAAAAACAAAACATCCATCAAATTTCAATAACTTTACTGTGATTACCTATTACAAAATTATACTTAGTTTTGTTTTCACACATACACTGACATTTGCTTAAGAAACTGGTTGAAAACAAATTACTTTGTGTATNTGCTGGATAGCTTTTGAGGTGGGCAATTGTCTGATCTTGTTGCTTTAACATTTTCATTTTGTTTTTGTTCATATGTGAGCTACAATGTTTAATCTAAGATCATGTACAATGAAGATTGTTCGACATACCTTGTTTTTCACTTATTTGTTTGCTTGTTGACATGGGGTCACTGAAATGGGTAGGCTGGGTGTAAGTGCTGTGTTATTTGGTCAAGGCCTTGCATGCGTGGGAACGGTGTTTCCAAATGCAGCTTGGAACAGACTTTTAGTGGTGAAAAGGTCATTACCACTTCGAGAGCCAGACTACGATATAATCGTACTTTGATTTTGGCCTAAAAAACAGCAGTTTTCGGTTGCCTTACCAACACCCTAGCTCCTCCGCCGATTGCGCTCCAGCAGGTCATCCAAAGTATCAAAAAACTCAGATTATAGCCCAGTTTCCAATAAAAACTTCAGCGAAATACTACCTTCTGATGGTTTGGGCCCAATGCCAGGTGAAGTGGGCCAAGGTGGCCTAAAAGTCCTCCGCTTATGATGTCACTCACAAAAATCCACAACCCCCAACCAAAAATTTTTTTTCGAGTGCAGACTAGAACACTTGCCAAGTCCTTTGAGCCTTTGAACAGCTCTTTACCGCTTTTGGCACCTGAGTTACACTTGCGCAAAGCCATGTGCGATCTGCTTTTTTGGAACGAAATCCTTGAACATTACTGGACGCAAAAGAGTTAAGATTTGAAATGTGAAAATTCTGTGCAGAGTCCTATTTTGCAGTACTTCTGCACATAGTCTAACACGTATCTAGTGGTTACATTAGAACCTGCAACTTTAACTCCAGTTCCATGACGGGGTTCTTTATTCCATGCTGTTAATTTCAGTCAGTGACAAAATGTTGATTAAGTGCTAAGCATCATCTTTGTCTTTGTGACCGTCATCATCATATATGAAATACATGGGGAACTGACTCCACAAAGTCAATTCAAGTTTTTTTTGTGGATGAAATAGAACTGGTGACCTTTTAATGTTTCAGCTGTGTTTGCAGTTAAATTGATTCTGAACTTTTTTAGCGCTACAATTTTGCAAAGTGGTGCTACTCTTGAGGACTGAATGTAGTCNTAGTAGAAGCTATAATGTGCTGAAGGAAGAGATTTGAATATAGAGCCAGGTGTGATTGCTTATGCTTTTTTAGCTGGTTATACCTCTTCACTTTTACCTGCCTGGTTGACTAAAATGGTTCATTTACATTTCAATGTGGTCTTCTTCTGTTATATTGAAAAAAAACTTGTTCTTTTAATGCAGCTCTGCGGGCATATGCATATGTAATGGTCTTTGATTTGCTTGCCCTAATAACTTGCTTGGTTTCAATTCGAATCACTATAAAGCAGCATGAAAGAGTTGATGATGGACTGCAGATTATCAGCTACGAACGAATAGAGCTGCTTTTTGTGTTTGCTTCTGTTGTTTTATCAATGCTGGGTGCTTTGTTGATTTTCAAAGAAATTACAATGAGGTATGTTTTTGAAGTGGCTGTGTAAAACCATAGTCTTTTTGGAATGTCTCAAATATTCAGACAATAATTTTGTTTTCGTATTGGTAATTTCATGTTGCGTGTTTGTGAAGCCTGTTGTCTTTAAAGGATCTTTAGTTTACCCAGTGTGTGTAGAAAGGTAAAGTAAGTAACCACTGAAAATCCGGGTAACATGCGTAACTTAAATAAATGTCAAGATGCCAAATTTATTTGAAATTAACCAGGTACTTCACATTTTCATGGAGCGCTTTACTTGAGGGTATTTAATTATTTAGCGCGGTGTGGTCCAACTGCAGGCCCGCGGTCCACATGCGGCCTGCCACAGCATTTTCAGTGGCCTGTGGAAGCATTCAGGACAAATCTTTAAATCTGAAATTTGTTGAAAAGTGTGTGAGGTTACATTTATCTCACTGAATTAGTTGCACTGAATAAAGTGCATTTGCACAAAAATAATGAATAATATCTTATTGGTGTACCATTTTGTTTTATTTATTTTACAATAAAATTATAAGGTATGGCTCGCTGCTAACTCTCCGCTGGGGCGCTTGTCAGGATAACCCCTGTGTTTTTTCAATGTCCCAGCATTTGTTGTCTTGAAGAGCAGCGCATCTAGTGCAATGATCTCAGTACTGCCACTTAATATAAATCTGTCTATCCAGCAACGTACGTAACTACAGGTTTGAGCCAGGAGAGGGGAAACTTAGCTGAAAAGGCGCCATGATGTCTATTATAACCAGGGCTTCCATTGATTTAGAACAGGGGTGTGCAACAGGCGGCCTGCGGGCCACAACCCGGCCCGCCAATCCATTTCGTGTGGCCCTTGCCAACACCCTGATTTTTCCCCACCATGCATGAAAATCCTAATCCAACAGTTGGTTAAAAAACAAAACTTCGTGTGGCCCAGCTAGATGTCTGAAGTAGGTTATATGACCCACCGACAAAAAATGTTGCACACCCCTGGTTTAGAATAAAAAATAAGGACGGCTGAGGAAAATTTGATATTGTTACCTAAAAAGAAAACCATTGTTTGTGTTTGCACAACTAATGTCAGATCATATATAAATTGCCTATCTCCAGGAATCATTTGAAACAGCAATGTCTTACTCTCCACCTCCTCCTTGTAATTTTCACGGAAAACGTTTTTTTTGCTTGCTTATTTCTTGAATCAATTAAATGCTAAACCTGTGGTACAAAATCATCTTTCCTAACAACCAAAATCAGAATAGATAGCTTACAGTGCTAACAATGCCTGATAGTGCGTTAGGTCTCTGTGCTGCAAGATTATACTAATTTTATCATGTCACAAAACCTTGATGATAAAATGTGAACGATGAGATTGAAATGGTATGTATGTCTATCAGATATTTTTTATTTAAAATTGTTACGCTATAGAAAATAAGAAAAAATAAGAACGCAAGTCACAAATAAGGACATTTCTTATGACGTAGTACTGCAAAATAAGGACAAATCTTAGAAATAAGGACGGTATGGTAGCCCTGATTATAACTTAAAAAGCCCGAAACACTATGAAAAACGCAAAAATCAAGAACCTACTGAAAACCAAAAGAATACTAAATATCAGCATGTAAGTTAAAGGGGGCCCGGTTTTGCATTTAACTTGCCAAGGGGTGGCTCACCCCTTTGTCCCTCCATCAGTTATGCCACTGTCTATCTATCCACGAAATGAGGCCTTCTCAAAGTGACACCCGAGCCAAATTAATTGCCAATGCCCATCCCTGCCATTGGTACTTTTGATTAGAACAAGTATAACATCTTTTAATAAAAAATGTACAATACTAACAGTGTTAGCGACTGTAGAGAGCTTCTGGAAATTAGTCAGCAAAGATAGACTTCCCAAACTGATAAATTTAGCACCAAAATTGCCTTTGATGTTTGGAAACGCACACGTGTGTTAGAGAACAATTTTTGCAATGAAACAAGTCAAATCTATGGCAGACGAAACACTGGACGATAGTCTCTGATTTGCACCACTAACACTGATGAAGTAACGATGGTGTCAGAGAAGCCTCGACCACAGGCATCCCACTGATAGAAGATTTATAATACAGTATAATGCTATTTGCTATTGTGTAATAATTTCAATGACACACTGACTTATCTTCCCTTTTCTAGTTTTGAATCTTGTGAATCTGTTGTTTTATACATCATTTTATTGGAAGTGGCCCGTGAGTTGTCACAATTTTGTGAAATAGCCCGTAGGTCAAAAGTAGTTGGACCACGTTGATTTATACTGGTATGGAACTATGTTTCTGGCTCATTGAGTCCTCTGGCTAATGTATATAATGTAAATTTGTCGCACCTTTCCTCTCATGTATAAAAGCAACTTTTAATTGCAATTATTGTGTCATTTAACTATTTTTATCTGTTTTTAAGAATATTGTTTTTCTACTAACTTTATGATTGACTACATATTTTGGTTTGTTTTTAGTCAATTTCTTTCTTGGCTTGTGGCAACGTCATAGTCATATTTTTTTATTTTATCACTACATTACACTAATTGTTCTTTCCTTTTTCACTTTGCAATGCACAGGGACTTTGCCTCTGCTTGTCATTGCCCTGGTGAAGGCCCACTGTGAAGTAGGCTGAAACGTTGACATCATTTTAAACAGAAGAGTTAAGCTAAAGTTTTAATTTGTGATGTTTCTAGCTGATTTAGGGTTTTGGGTAGTAGAATGAAACATTCAGGATTTCATGCTTAGTCGTAGTCAGTCATTGCTCGGTCATTTTTTATGACCAACTGGTATTACTTTGATGTTAACTTATTGTAGAAGAGTGATTACTTTCCCAAACCACTGCTGAGCACTATTCACATTTTCGCGCAGAATTTTCGAACAGCCGGAAGTTACGATTGGAAGGCTTATTCCCGCTGCTTTTTGTGGGTTGTTTTTCCATGTTCTTAAGATGTGCACCATTGAAAACAGGCCGTTTCAGAGTGTTACTGAAGGTCAGTTCTTTTTCCTCTGCAAGGGTATGCGAAATTACTGCCATGCCCTAAACATGCTTTGGAAACAAATTGTGGTAAAAGACTAGGTGGAAGATTTTCTAAATTTTTAGCCTCAACACTTTATTTCATCAAAAAAATGCCTAGTTAGACGTGCGTTGAAGTTTCTGATTTGTGCATTGCACAGCACATTCGCAGTTTCCCAGGCCCTTCTACCGGAAGTCTAACTGAATACCCTGTGTGTGTTCACACTAAAATAAGAAGAGAATTATTAGTAAGTATGTGACCAGATGATTACTTTAGGGGACTGAAATTTACTTAAACGATAATGTCTAATTTGAAAAATGGCACATTTAAGATGTAATTCACACTTGGCACAACTGTGGTCTTCAGTTTGGAAATAATCACAGAAAATTGAAGAACTGCTTATGGCAATGATGAACTTGTTTTTCACGCTGGAATTGCGCCTCCTAATGTAACTTCTGTATTCTTAAAAAAATGAAGGAAAATCAGAGCGCTTTTCCTTTTAATTGCGTTACACGTCTTAGTAATAGTAGTAATGATTCTGAGTAAATTTTGCGCATTTCCTTCAGTCCGACAATGTTATTATGATACATTTCTTGATTCGTTGCTTTTACAAATTTTCGGTAATTGTGAAAACGACTTCTCTTGCCTGGCCAACTTTTTGAAAGGCGCTGCTAGAGATTATTATGACATGTTGCGTTTACGCAAAAAGCTCCCTTCCTGCAGACCTTATCCCGCTGATTGTGGTGTTCTTGGTTTGTTTTTCAGCTTCGTCGTCGTCTCTAATCCAAGAGCATGTGTCAGATATGAGCCACTCGCTGTGCAGCGTCGTTCCAGTCCTTTCGCGTGTATTGCTTCCGCGTGTTGACCCTTTTTTTCTTGCGTCGTTTATTGGAGCTTCCTTGCTGCTGCTAACCGACCTCTTGATTCAAATTGAGTACGTTTTGTACAGTTGATGTCGCAGTTTATACTTTTAGACTGCTGTGATCGTATTTTCAATAACATACCCAAACGTTACGTTAAACTGCCGTTATGTTCAATAAAGAAACGAGCATATTGCAGATATGTTTTAATTTATGTAGCCCGCAACTACTAAGCCAAAAAAAGACACTGAAACAAAGTGTGGATGACATTTTTTGAAGCTTTATCGTCATCCTTTGTTTTTGGCATGTTGCTCAATACGTTATCGGCACTTTTCCACTCGGTAACGAGCATGCAAATAGCGATTTATTCAAAAATTTTAAACCCCGGTGCAGTATGCAACTGTCTATCCATTCTTGGTCGGGCTTTCCCAACTCTGCAAATGCTGTTGCTGCAAACATCGCGGTTTTACTTCATGTGGAGGTGTTCGGTAGTCGAAGCATGATGCAAAGTAATATGTTGTGTCGCTCAACTCAACACATAAATCAGAACAAGAACAGAGGGTTGCTGCCATTGAGCATGGTGCATATGATTTCATCTCGAGTATGTAATCACGGCGTAATTGCTGCCCACTTAACTTGTTTCCAGTGCTCGGTTATCGTTCAAGTTTCAACAACAGTCATTGAAAATATTCAAGAGCAGCATTGATTTGGTTTAGCTCTTTGACAAGTTAAGAACCCTGCAGTTATTTATGTTTCTATGGTCTGTAGTGACTTGTTTAAACGTTAAAATTTAAACAGTATTTGGTATTTATTTCCGAATGCTTTACAATGCCTTGTGGCTTTTGCCTGAATGTGGTCTTGTGCTGGCCAGCTCGCAGGCTAGTCGTTAGTGCGCCTGCTTCGTTGGAGTTACGTGTAGAGTTCGACATTAGGCCTGATCATCCCAAGACCTTATAAATTGGTAGCTTTCCTCCCGCACGACGTACAACCGTTCGGACATGAGAGTTGCAACCCTTTGCAAGTCCGGATGTCTCGGTGTGCTGTGCCACCAGAACACTTTCTTGGAAGGCGAAGCGCGTGCGGCTGAGACATTGGCAACCACCTTAAACAAATCTCTGCCCAGGCGTCGTGTATGTTGTCTTATAATTGTTCGTATGGACTCTCTGCGTTCTTATGTCTGCGTAGTGTGCTTCCGTTTACGCTTGATTGACATGCGCAACGACTCATCGTCACAATACACTGGGATAAGCTCAAGCACTAGGTCCTATGCGAGCGGTGTGATGTCCGCTGGCCATGTTTTTCAGCCACCCTGATTGTGATCTGGTCTGTTTCAGTGCTTACTATTTTGCCGACACTGTGGCAGCGACCTTGATTGCCAGCGTAACATGGTGTACAATGTGGCCGATCGCCAACTGCGGAGCCCGGGTGCTGCTGAACACCACACCACCATACGTGCTCGCTCAGCTTGACAAGCTGCTGAGCGAGACTCAAACCCTCGGTAAGCCAATATGTCAAAGACGGCTTCGCGAAAGCATCCGCCGAAAAAGGTTGCTTTTTTCGAAAAGGCGAAGCCGCTTTGAAAAAATTGTTCTTGAGTGAATTTTAATTCTACGTCCACAATTCGTATGACATAGCGTGCAAAAAAGTCTAGAACAAAGACGCACATTTTATGCTGCGCACGTAAAGTTTTGGTTGTTTGGATGTAAGACTTAATGAACTTTATTTTTCAGAAAATATGGAACTTGCAAGTGCTTCAGGGTTGTTTGGTTCAAATTCCCGCTTGACTGTAGTTCAGCATCTTGTGTGACAGCAATAGCTCAGTGGTAGAATGTGCCTCTATCAATTGAAAGCACTAAGTGAATTTCCGTAGCGCTCCGTGTGATAGAGGATTCACCCTAACCGCCCTTGCAAGAAGCAAATCGAAGCTGCTACCCGCCGCCAATTGCCGTCACCCGATTATTAACAAAAAAGCGTTTGCGCAAAGTTGATATTGACGCAACAGAAAGTACTACTGTTTTCTCGTCCATGCCTGGAATTCTACAGATCTTGTTAGAGAGCTATTTTGGCGTGAACTGTTTGCTGCTTGTTTGGGAAAACTGTAAAGTTTTATGCTGTTTTTTAAGGAAGCAAAATTATTTAGGTTGTCATCGGTTGGACACCGTTAAATTAATATCTTTTGTCGTGGTATTGTTGCCCGTTTCCATTATCAGTTTAATACCTATTACTCTACTCAGCAAAGTCTAATTTATGTTTACTGCTGAGCGTTTGATGTGGATGAAGTTTTGAATTGCCGGCTTTTAAATTAAGTTAGTTACTTCTCGAATGACCCTAAGATAAAGTTGTAGTCGTCCGCGAAACAGCGTTTATTAACAGCATGAAACGATGGATACGAAGTTACAAGTGAAGCATGCTCGACGGGTCAGTAGTCTTTAGTCGTGCTATCGATATTTTCAATCCATTATGTACGCGTTAGCATTTAAGAACGAAGCGCCGTAAGATCTGTGAAGATTTCAAGAGTAGCCTTGTTGGCTTACATCTTTGTTTGCTTCCTCGCAGACGGAGTCCTGGAAATTAGAAACGAGCGCTTCTACACAACGGCCCTGGCTCCAGCGTCGAGCAAGTCGCACAGCGGCGCTCCTAGCCAGTCGAACGGGTACGGGCTGATCATGGCCGGTGCTCTTCAGGTTCGAGTACGCAGAGACGCCGACGAGCAGATGGTTCTTGCCCACGTGACTAACCGGCTCGCGCCACTTGTGTCGCACTTAACTGTGCAGGTAAGTGGCAGTGATCCGAGCAAGGGCATTGCGGTTTGAGGCGAGCTCATGTCAAAAAAGAAGTTATTTTGGCGTTTATGAAGGAAGCATTTTTAGAGTTCAAACAACTTGGCGCGTACGCGTTTGTATACATACTTCTGAAGCTAGCGGTTTCCCAGCCCTTTGTATGTGCGGCGTTATCTGCAGCTTGAGTGCGAAACAAGGTTCAGTATTTTGTAAGTACGGTATCAGTTAATTCGGCGTAACGCATTGAGCTTCACCAGCAGTAATTATTCACTCGTGGTCGTTTCCGTGAAGGAACGTTTTCATTTTGCGAGAACAGTAACAGGAACCTCCGCGTTTCTTAGTTCAGTCAATCGATCGTTGACCAAACGTTACGGTATGCCTCGAACATAATTTGTGCCACGTATTGTCGTTATGAAATATTCGGTATCTTCGCTTAGCTCTGGTATTCGCCGTTCGCATGTGCTGCGTCTGTGTTTGCAGATCGTTAAAGACGACTGGGGTTCTTCAGCGAGCAGCGCCATAGCCCCTGTGCCGTCATCGGTCGCAAGAACCCCCAAACAGCAATCGAATCTCATTTACGGCTTCAATAAGCCGGCCGCCGCCGTGGCGCCGTACCAGCAAACCCCCCCGAGGCCTGACCCATCCAAACCCCCAACCGCCGCGCCTGTCATTGAAAAGCCCGAGGACGATTTTAACTTCGCATCGAACTCAACTCTCACTGTGCAGTCGAAGCCTGCTGTTAAGGCGGACACGCCTGGTATCAACATAGCAAGAATGTACAAAGCAGCCGGATTCACTTCACCGCCCAAGATCGGAGTCAGATCCTCGTCCGGACTGTTAAATTTGGCAGCGAAGCGTTCATCGTTCGAGACGTTGCGTTTGTCGTCTTCTTTCACTTCAAGTCCCAAACCTTCCAGTTAGACGTCATATCGATTACGTACATAGCTAGGTGACACGCGATGTTTCTGCACGTCGGACGGGGTTCTGCTTGCCGACGTATCGTTTTTCCTTGAAACCTTCAGTGCATTATATTATATACCACTTCTTTATGTTCATTTGTGTTGTTGCGCCTGTTCAAACTACTATGGTGAGACAAAGATTTTTCTTGAGAACCCGTGTTCAAGGCTGGTCGGACACTTATGTTTACAGTCGCGATTCGATCTGAGTTGTCTGGAGCAGACCTCAGATCCAATGTGGTTTTTCATTCTTAGTGAGCTGCAGTAATTAAGCCGTTTACGTTGCTTTGTCAAATGTTTTGTGTTGACTAGGATAGGCTGGTATATAAACAAAGAACGAAAACTTTAAAACGTCGATGTAATGCAAAAACATCCACAGAAGTATATAGGCAGAAAAAACTGCAGGTTATTAGTGAAGAGCGTTACTTACAGCTCTCTTTGATATAATTACCCACTGTTCGATTATACTGTGCGTGCATTCAATTGATAGCGAAATGACTTGACATTTAATCCTGCGACATACGTGATAACCACAGTGAGATTGTTGCTTATATTTCACTCAATGTCGGAGAAATTGTCAGTTGTGCAGATTGTGAATTCTTAGGTTATTATGCTTCGCCTACGAAAGGTCCAGCGATCTTAAATTTCAGAACGCTCTGCGATGAGATCGCTTGTGTTTGGAACGCACCTCCAACGTAGAATACTTCCTGAAACGACACACTCGTGTGCGCTTTTAGAGTTGCATTTATCGCGTCGAGTCTTTCGTTACAAGAAATCGCTTAGAAATTCAGTGGTGTGTTTTCGACCAGGGGGTATCAATTTGCAAACGGGGCTCTGGGCGTTGGGTGGCGACGGACCCAATACTTTTCATGCAGGTGGAGCCGCAGGATAACATGGTGTGCGATATTATGCAACGCCCACTAGCGGTCTGCCTGGGTCGAACCAGCTCGAAAGGCGAAAAGGTTTTACGGCCGGTCTTGCATTCATGATACGCTTGACCTGCAGTATATCTCGTAGGCTCGCGCAGAGATTAACAATTAATGATGCAGTGAAGTAAAACATCTTGTTCGCGATTTTCCGTTTTATCCAGGTTTGTTTCAGCAGCCAGACACATTTTCCAGATGAATTTGGAGGTCCATGCGTTGTGACATTGGCAAGTTTACTTTGGCTTCATATTCTCTCGAACAACAGGCACCCGGCTGTGTGAGTCACCACCCCTCGATTTTAATTTCGGGGACTCCGTGGTCAAAACCAGGGTTGCGGAGTCGGAGGTAAAACCTCCAACTCCGACCTTTCCAAAATTTATGACTCCGACTCCATAGCGTAGCACGAATAAAGTTTGCCTGTCAACAATTTTGTAGCAACTAGCTTTTAAAGAACAAAATTGGCTGGCAGGGCCAAGTTCTTCAAAAGATTTAGAAAAGTTATGGATTTTTTATCCACACCGTATTTCTAAATATCCCGTTGTGGGTTATGTAATAAAGGCCCTTCTTATCTTCTCAGCAGACAGCTGCATACTCAATATGACAATTAGCAACATCTGCATTGTTTAGCAAGTGTTGAAATCATCAGTATAATTTTATATTCAGAGCGATTGTAATTCTTATTTTACCAACGGCGAAATATATGCATTTTATCAACAAACTTGAAATGTACGCTGTTACCAAACAAACTGCATTCACCAATTTCGCTATGCAGTCAACATGTTCATAACCAACGCTACATACTGATTCTCACTCTTGTCTTTACCAAAATTTCAAACACAAAACAAATGGCACAATGAGCGTTTACATGCGTTTATAAAAGCATTTTCAATCGTATCTTTTTCTCAAGATTTTACTGACGTTTTTACTGCTATTCCCTGTGATTGGTTAAAATTTGTTTTCTTTGCCTCGCTGCAAATGACGTTTCAAATTTGGGTGTCGCAATATCCCTGTTACTTCCGTGTTTTCTACTGATCAAATTTGGTTCAGACTATCAGTTTCCAAGTACCTCAGTGCTCCTATATTTTTAGTCACCGCACCTCAGAGCATTCCATTCAATTGCCTCCTACGTAATTTAATTGCCTT
>JGI24159J19872_10010808_pt1 | contig 11981 bp, 7 predicted proteins | sample Ectturendosymbi4_FD_19872 | JGI IMG/M metagenome (IMG submission 19872) | reverse complement strand
GGTGAAAAGTCAACACTTTATAGATTGTGTACCGCAGCGGAGATGGGCAAAATCGTGGCTGACGCGAGTGACGTAAAAATTTTGTGTTGAGTTCTTCTGTGTTGAGTTCACGTTGGTGGTGTATTTGCTTATCGGAATACCTTTTTTCTGTTGCAAAAATTACCGACCGTGACGAAAGTGCAATCAACGACGCAGAAGCGTTTAATCTGAGGGCGCGCCAGATTTGCCCTTTGCAACACATCGCTGCGTATTTTGTGACGTAAACGAAAAGTGCTGCCCCATCATCTGTCATGACATTACAGGTGCGTATGACGAAATTGCGGTCAGCGTAAGTTGGTCGGCACCAGAGAGGTGAATGTTTGTTTATTGGATTAAAATGTGGCATGCTCTGACAATCAGTGGCAGGTTATGATGTGCTGATAGTTGCACGTTATCTCTAAAATGTGAAATTAATAATGAAAAAAATTACCATAACGCNAAAACAAATATATCAAAAAATATCACAAACACAAAAATATAAAAAATATAAAAAACACAAAAATACTGAAANTATAGGTCGGGGGCTGAGGGAGGCTGAGGAAAACCCCTAGTTACCCGAACCCGAACACACCCAAAACCCGTACAATCCAGATCGAAAACCCCTCCTATTACTTCTCGGAAGAATACTAAATCAGGTTTTTTAAGGTGTTTTAGGGACCCCATTCGGGTCCTTAGAATTAAAAATCGGGTCCCAAGAATCAGGGAAAACTATCAACGGTTTCCTAGAATCAGAGAAAATCGGGTCCCTACAGGTCCATACCGGGTACCTGACATTTTCCTTTAAAAAAAACTGACTAAATATAAAAATTTCAGCCAAAGGGGTCCAGTTTTTAGATTTAGCTTCCCAGGGGCGGTGGCTTGCCTTCATTCCCCGTCTGTTACGCCACTGATAGTAGGCCCTGCGAAAGTTTTCAGTAAAAGTGGATTGCAAGCTGAAAGAGGTTGGGAAGCACTGCCCTAGCTATCAAGTCAATAGAATCTTGGAAAACGGCAAGCTGTGATAAAATGTGTCTTGAAATGTTTACATTCTTGAACAAAGAAGGATTCTTTAGCAACTTGTGTACATGAAGTTGCCTGCCTACCTGCGATGGCGCCAAAGGTTTGTAAAACTGGAGTGACATCCCCATACAAGAGAAGGGAAGTAGGAAACAATGCACTATCTATCGGGGAATTTCCTTTTTAGCTTTCCAGGAGAAGTGTATGCCAGGTGCCTTGAATAAAAATACCGCCAGATAACTGAACTTAAGTTGCATAATACTCTGTGCGGTTTTTGTGCTGGCCGTAGCACCACAGACAAAAATTCTCACTGTCCAACAAAATTTGAGAAATTTTGAGAGTATGCCAAACCGTTTATGTTTGTTATTCCAACCTCGAAAGACAAAAAGTTCTCTTGTGAAAAACTTTGGGGAGTTTTGCAGGAATACAACGTTGACGGCCAGACGTTTACATGGGAATTGGTGTTCCTGATTTACAAACAAAGACATATGTGCAGTTGAACCTATATTCCACTTGTTTATTATTGCAAAAATATTTCAAAAAACGTTGATGTTAAAAAGCAAAACTTTTAAAAGATTGCTTTGTGTTTGTCACAAAATATGAAAATACGAGTTGAAATACCAGAAATGTCAAAGGACTTCTGCGTGTTTTATTATCTCAATCATTTTCGCTTGGCGCAAACTAAAATTTCATTTGTTGTAGCAGCTAAAATTCAATTGGTGCCTAAATTGTTTTTCTTTACTCTTTACAACATTAAAAATACAGACTATTTGTTCCAAAATTAAACAAGCAGACTAGTTGTACAAAGTTCCAAGCACATAAAGTTATGTTTTTTCTCAGTTCCAGGCAAATTCGCTGATTATCTTACCACTCATTGGAAGCAGGTTAAATCGGTTCGGTGAGCGTATTTTCTCGCTGAATCCCCAGATAAGAATGCGTTCCAGTCATTGTCAATTTTGCGTGACGTATGCAAGTTTTCCTCTAAGGACGCGGAGCCTACTTGAAGCTTATTTAGGAAAGAACGAAACTTTTATGCAAAGCGAACCAGTTAGTTGAAACTTTGGGGAATGGCCACACATTGACTGAAATTTAAGTCCAGCAAAAATCTTAAATTTTTTTGGACCGCTACAGGATTTAACAAAATTTTTATGGGTCCTGATTTTCCAGGGTCACACAGGCATAATCCCATTTCTCAGAAAATTACCTAAGTTGTCGTACCATCAACAATGCCAGATTAGAAATGAACATTGTACTGTTGCTGGCAGTTTTATTGCATGGATAAATTGGAAGTCGTTTCTTTGCTCGCGCATGACGTTCGTCCACAAAGAAACTTTCAAGTATCGTTTGCGCCTCGATACAAAATTCAACACACAAATTGTGTGGATCAGGCCCGTAACTAGGGGGAGCGCAGGGGAAAATTTTTTCCCCCCATGGAAAAATGTGTTGGACATAGTTTTAAAATATTACACATAATTTACAAAATTTGGGCCCCTCTCAGAAAACACTTCGCCCTCTCTGGTGTCCCAAGCTGGTTACGGGCCTGGTGTAGATTCTTGTCTCATTTGCGCCATAACCATCACCACACTCAAGTTGCAAGGTTGCCTTTGGACACACCATTCCGCTCAAGTAACGCTTATAATTAACGTAGGTGCCATTACCACAGGTTAAACCGCTCCTGTTTTTTATAGATTCAACTTGTTGTCGCTAAACCCTTTCCCTCTGAGGCTTTGCAACTAGTCCTCGGAATGCCAGCAACTGATTTCTTTCGAAATAGCATTGTAACTCAGTTGGCCTGCACGGAAAGATCGGTAACAATGTTTTGTTTTCTGCAGTGTGGCGAGAAGCTCGATGTGGGACCTTTCTTCGCTTATCAGTATATGACTCGCGGTCGAGCGTTTGTCCTGCGGTATTCGAGTAACGTCGTCTATGCTGAGCCACCTACACCCGAGGAATACCAAATGCAACAACTTTAACAATTCAATATTCAAGTTAAAATTCGCACCTACGTGAAATACTCGCTGCAACACAGTGCTTAAGAGCCATGGCATTCGCTGTCACTGCCCATGATAAATTAGGTATTGTTGTTCGGCTCTATTCCCTCAACTAATAGGGCATCCCTTGAAATCGTGCGCTGCGCCAAGTCCCCTATTTCGGTCCCAGCATTAATCCCACTAGTAAAAATACGATTTCAAAAAAGTGGTGCTTTTTAACAAGCTTTCCATAATCGTAGAGGTGGATTACAGGAACATTGTCAATCTCATCAAGCCAAACATTTTCCTGTCGAACAACCATCAAGATTTTATTCTGATCACTTTTCGAAAGCTTCCTGTTGCAGACAAACCAGTCTGTTGATTACTCGAAATGATGCTTCAAAAGAGCTTTTCAGTTCCGAACGAAAAAAATGCTGCATTCGTTTGACTGCTTTCAAGCAACTGTTTCACAAGTGAAGCTTTAAACGTAATAACCCGGAATGTAACTGTTTTCCGCATTGAAAGTGTACTTCTGCAAAGCCGCAGTAAAGCAAATTGTTTCGCCAAGGTAATGTAGGTAAATAAATCGTTTCCAAAACGCCATTACAAAATTCTTTCTACACTCTGAAATACACAGAAAAGTTCCAGATAAGGGCTAATTAGAAACGTAGTTAAGACGCATCGGAGAGGTTCCATTTGTTGACTCTTCTGCGACAACTGCCAACGGCTTGACTGATCCCGCTCTGACAGTCTTGAATAGTGAAGAAGTAGACACCTTGACCAATTCTGCACTTATTTTTTTACCAGTACACTTAAAGTGCCTCTTTTCAGTTAGAGTTGGTCCTTTGCATGCTCCCATGCTTTCTACACATCTGCCCATTTCCACTTTCAGAGTTTGGTGCGGAACAAGACACGTGGTTCCGTTCTTCGGAAAATCTACAAACCACAAAACTTCACATAAGAAAGTTGCATTCATTTGACAGTAGACAACATCAAGCAGCATTATGACTGCCTAACTCAAAAACAGCTACGAAACTTCGACAAAATCCCCAGCTGAGCAAGACGCACTCTCGCGCATATACAGTTAACAAGCATTCAAATACAAATTTTCATATTGGAAAGTGGTTTTATAACAGAGGTTCCCAACCTGGGGTGCATGTACCCCTAGGGGTACATTTGCCGATGTGAAGGGGTACATTTATTGTACAGCCGCAACAAACTAACTTTAAGACATAACGACGGAGTTTACCTTTATAGTTCCAAATTTCTAAAAGTTCAGTTAAAAATTCACTGGATTATTGTTATTTTACTCAGCCATTTTGTCATAGGAAAGTTTAGGGGTACGTCCTCATCTGTCGAAACGCTAAACGGGTACATGGTCAGAGAACGGTTGGGAATCCCTGTTTTATGATATAGATCTTGTAAAATTTTGCATTAATTTTCATGGAATTCCTCAGCAGTTTTACAATGAAAAACTATTGTTAAAATTACATATTGCAAATATTTAACGATCACTGCCTTCGAATGGGGCAGCAAAATCATGTATGACGGAAACGTACACTGTGATTTGTATAAGTAGATGGTTTTAATATATGAAAGATTCTGCTGTTATGTCAGTAAGCCTATTAGCAGCATGCACCTCTTACCTCCACTGTTAGGATCACGAGTTCTGCAGACAACGTGTGGTCGGCGAATATATTGCTCACTCCTAAGAAAATAATGTAACAAGGTTTACATAAGCTAACATCGGGAATGGAATCTTANAGGCGCTCCATTCTCANTAGAGATTTCCGGTTAATTGGCTTATTCGTTGCTCGTACACGATTGTAAACATCACAAGAAAATGGGAACCCTTCTTTATCCACGCATTCATCACCGCCAACTAATTCCTATTTGGCAAGGAGAGTATTCAGCGTTGTTGTACGTTGAATAGAAATGAAAAATATGATTAGTATGAGATGTGTTTTGCTGATATGCTTCATATCAATCAGAACGCCACATTTTGCTCACATCTTTTAATTGTGGGCATGTGCAGAAACAAAAAACGTAATTTTCGTTGGAAATGTTTTGCAAAACATAGCTTTCGTTGACAAATTCTAGAAAATGAGCATAGACGTTTTGCATTTCCAACGATAACTTACGACATGAATCAAAAAGCATTCGCTGTATTCATGTCTTGGGTCTTTTATCAAAAAACAAACGTTTGAGTTTAAATCACGCCTTATACGCTAGTATAAAGTAGAGATTTGAAAACAAAATGACGTTACCGTTAACCATTTACACACTGATATTTATTTTCTTTTCATAAATAAAATTAACATTGCAGCTTTTGACGAGCATATGAATTTTAATTTTGGACCGCGTAGTAACATTTTGACTTTGTTCTAATGTTCTTTTTGGTAGAAATGAAAAAAACAGATGTTTGTGTAACTAGAACATGGCGTAAAGTTTTGGCTAATTTTTTGAATGACTCAAAACTTTGTTCTCTTCTAAAATTTGAGAGGTTTTCAGCTTAAATAACCGGTGATTTTCACAAAAATGGATCTGGCATTGCTTATAACAAGCTGAAGCAACTTACATGAATTCTGAAGAAAATGTGGAAAACAATGGCTGGTTATTTTCGTCTCTGAAATATTATGAAGTATTTTACCTGTCAGTAGGCATACAGTAAACCTAAGGAAAATGGACGTTGGTAATTATCAACCCGAGAAGAAGAAACACTTTTTTGGTTGATTATGATTCTCAGTTCGACTGCAATTTGAAAGGAAGCAATAAACTTATCTTTAAAATTGCAGTCAGTAAAACTTTTCTTACTTTGGACTCCGATACCAGCAGAAAGACATGCCGAATAATTGTGGGAAGTTTTTACATTGTCCTTCAAGGAACGTTGGCACTTCTTGTCGTATCGTGCAGGTTTCCTGCTCAAAAGAAAAAATGCATTCAAATTAACAAGATCTACGCAAAAACTACGAAAGTAAAAGGACCGTGTATGATGTTGAACCAGTTGTTCCTACTTCCAGAACCAAATTGCTGTACTTCAGTTCATATCTTAATAAGAACATCGATTGTTATGGGATCAGGATGTATTCTTGTGAAAATGTCCCAACAGTTCGTCTTATTTAGAGAGAAACAGAAAGTGAGCTAACAGTTTTAAGTATTTTATAAAAACTATGGACGTTTGCTAAATTTCTTCAGCCATCTGGATTACTAATGGTGCTTGCCAATAAAATTCTATCAATAAAATTTCTTATAACTGTACACACAAATCAAACCAAAATCGCTGAAACCCTTGGTACCAATAAAAGCAGACCATCTTAAAACCATGTAGATCGTACATGGCCATCCCCAATTGTCTCTGAAGTGTAGGCTGCCAAATCGTATCAGTTTTGACTGACGTTTTTGACCGATGCTTCTGCAAAGTTGAAGCGAGGGCATGTGAAACGCTATACGCAGTTGCGCTAAGCGTTTATGGGCCTCGCGGTCACGACTTTGCCCTGGGCATCCCGTGCTTTCAGCGGATGTGGCAGAATTGACCCTATTTGATTCTATTTGAATAAGAGCTCAAGATACCTCAGTTCTCTAAGGTTTTAGATACCTTAGTACCTGCTCAGTAATCGAAATATGTACTGGATAAACATCGTAGTGTCCGATTGTTTGCGGTGAATGATTCCATTCGATTGATAGTGATGTGTAAGAATGGATGTACAGACAACTGAGACCATTTAATTTGAAACAATTCATTTGAGACAGTTCGTTTGAGAGCATATCGCCATAGCCCAAAGCACGCCATTCCGCAACAGAATTAATTTCCTAGGTTGAAACCACAAGTGCGATAAACAAGTCCAAATTGGGCACAACTTTCTTCAACTGCTTTGTGTATTGTCAAAAGTTTTGTTTAACTTGATTAAAGATATCGAGGCTTAAAAACTTTAAGGAGCGCTGCTCTAGATAGCTTTCAGAATTCAACATAGGACCTTTCTCACATTTCGATAGAACGCCAAATTAATAAACCAGTGACGGGCTTATAGGACGGTAANATTGGCCAAGTAAAGAACACCTTGGGTTGGAAATTAAAANTCGGAAAAACAGAAAATTGGAACGGATGCTGTCAAATTTTACTCAGAATATTGGACTTTAAATTGGGAAATTCGGTTCGCACTTACATAACTTCTGTCATATTTTTCACATAAGTTACTGTAGGGCTAGGACATCAGGAAAATTTCGGTTACAACACATAAACGGAACGACGTTCTGCTCACTTTCTCTTGGGATTTCAGACTTGCAGATATTTCGGAAGAATAACAACTATAAGGACAAAGTCCTTCCAAAATTTTTCTTTGTTTTGAAAACGAAGTGCGCATTTCTTGCAATGTATATTTTTGGTTCACGCGCATGTAATGCTTCAACAGACAATATACGGAAAGAGTAGATAAATTAGAACTGAACACGATTGGAAGTGGTCAGAACTGTAATTAATAAGCAGTAGGTATCACTGAAAGGTGGGTGATGTGAGTTGGAATCTACTGTTAGCGGCTCTTAATCACATTCGAAACGTTGTTTAAGTTGTGTACATGGGGTAGGTGGCCGCAACAAATCCGCACAAACATATATCGAATTTTCCAGAAACAAGTTTTAGTTGTTAGGTACAGCAACAAGTTACACAAGTTATTTTTCCCCTCCCACCCAAAAATCGAATATAGTACAACAGAAGTTACAATAATTTTCCCCCTCCTCAAAAATATCAGCTGGTTGCGGCCCAGTTTCAAACAATGACAATACATATGAGGATATGAGTGAATCTGGGAATATGTTAATTGCAACAAAACAAAAATGCACGGTAAAATAGATTAAACATCAAATTGAAAAAAAAGTTCGAACAATCACATGCTACAACATTTGTGCAATATACAAGAAAGTAGCAATAACAATAATAATAAAACTCTAAAGATTAGAGTATTGAACAACATACCTTCATCGCGCCAGATGTATCGGTCTTTGAAATTGCTCTTTTAAGTAGTAACAGTTGGAACAAGGCAATAAGCACCAAGCTTCCAGTAAAACAATACATTATAGTTACTCCTGATGATTTCTAATCTTACGAAAATCCTTCGTTATCTGTAGACTGCAAATGTTTGTTTTTTTTGTGTGTGTGACATCAACTCTCCTGACAGCTTATAGATCAATAGATACCACCTGTTTTTACAGCTTGTCCAGCAACGTTCTAGTATAGTGATTCAGTGTTACTCCAAAAGGCCGCAAAAAGATGTCAGAAAATTGTTAGGTATGTAGCAATGCAAAATTTACACCGGGAAGTTAAACAATACTTTTGGCTTAACATTTTCCACGAAAATGAAACCAAACATGGGTGACATCAGCATGCAATCCGATTTAACCTTAAAAGTCATGCAATGTTTCTAAATGAAAGCCAATTGCTATTCGGCGAAATCTAAAAGAATCTTTGGTATTTTCGCCATTTTCTTACATTTCGCAGTTACGAATGAGAAAAGTTCATTTTAAGTAAAAGTAGTGACTGGGGATTTCCAAGAGTTTGAAATACTGTAAAAATTGTTTTTACAAATCACTGGTAAAATTTGTATCATGGGACTGTCCTGGGGGGACCGCGTGCCCAATACCTTAGTACTGGTTCCCACGACCTTCGACTGGTTCCTACGACCTCATAACCATCATCAAACACCGACGTCTGCGATGGGCTGGTCATGTGTGCCGGATGGAGGTAAACCGCCTGCCGAAGCAAGTTCTGTATAGCGAACTACCCAATGCTCCCCGACCGACTGGGTGTCCAAAACTGCGTTTCCGGGACGTGCTAAAGCGTGACTTAAACGCATTTAGCAAACAGATACTTCATGGGGAAAACTCGCCTGCAATAAAAGAGAGTGGAAGTCAGCCATTGAAACTGGAAAACAACATCCAAACAATCATTCCGGGAGGGCTGTGAGCGCCGCCGTGCCCATCGTCGCACACGACGGGTTAGACCATGGTGATGGTAAAATTCGTATTTAGCTGGTGGCCAGACAAGCCATGCATTGCAGAGTGAAAATACACCTTTCTTTAGTGTAACAATTGAAGTTTAGGAAGCAAGCCCGATTAATGGAAGGTTGCAGCACGACCAGGTGTTTTGAAGTGAATGACTTAACTACAGCATTTTCCAGAGTAATGATTCTCGATTTATGTATTACGTGAACTTTCCGCCTGCAATCTTCACAAAATTTTTCGCTGAGAAGTAAAAGCATTTTGCAGCAATACCAGCGGTTTTGTTGCAAAAGGACCAACGGTTCTGCATGCACTGCTTGTAGATCGCACAGCCCACGGAAAACAATGCAGTCAATTTCAGCTTGCAGCAGTAACTTATCTCTTGCACAAACGCCTACCCAAACACTAGTACAGAATTACGTTTGATAGACCAGTGGTTTTCAAACTGGGGTCGGATCCCCGTGGAGGTCGTTTGCCATTTTTGTAGTCGCGAGAGCTTCTGATAAAAATATTCATAATTACTTCTATATTTTATAATTCGTACATGGAACCACTTTTTGTCGTAGCCAAAATAATAGGATCACCTGGCAAAAATGATAACCCACTTTTTCATTTGAAAACGCGCATTTGACTATTACAGAGTTTTGAGTGTGATTATGACGATGTAGAGTACTGTTGCGTTTGCCAAAGCACGAATAACTTTGTGACGTAAGAATGTGCTGTGTTTGTAAATTAGATATCCGAATGCGGCAGGTAACTTGAAAGTTATTCTAGTTTTCAATGAGTTGTGCTGTGGAGTGATTTGCATGCAGTACAAGTTTCTCTCACTGATGCTGCCAGGTGCATGCATTGAATAATAATGATTCTTTGTTCATCATAGTGATATCGTACGTTACTTTTTAGTCATTGTGATTTTCTATTGTGCAAACACAACTGCATTTCATATGCCTGACTGGAAATTTTCGCAAGAGGGTCGTTGGGTAAAATTCGGTTGCAAAATGGGTCGCTGCATGAAAAAGGTTGGAAACCACTGTGATAGTTAATCAGTTTCCACGACGTGGGAAATTTCGCGATTTTTAAAATTGCAATCAGACGACACTGAAACAAATTTCCATTGATTGGATGTATGGTGTCGTACAATCTGCGCTATGGTCAGATGGCGTTGGTGCTTTATTTGCTAGAAAAAAGTATATGCTGATTGTGCTGAAACCACATCCTGCACCTTGGACGTAAAACTTTTATTGAGTCTTAATGCTGCTAGCTTATTTGGCATAGATGCTCGCACTCTCAGAAGCTAAAGAAAAAAACAAGCAGAAAAAAGAACAAACACCGTTAAGGAAAGAAAGATTAAAGTTTTGCATTTGCAAAACAGCAACAAACACATTTATAAACCATCCTAAACTTTGCGTTGTATGGGAAAGGCCTATGGTTCAAGCATACATAGTGAAAGAACATGAATACGCCACGAAGTAGTTGGTAACCTTTCCTATTCCTGCAGTGGCAGCATAACACTGCTCTACATGGGCGTCCACAAAAATGTTTCCAGGGGGGGAAACGTCAACATCTTGCTAATCTTTTTCAGGTTGCTGACGATGCAATGCAGATGTACGTTCACGAAACACTTTTCCCTTGCTACACGACTACGCCACAAAGAAAATGTCCCATCTTACAACAACGGTCACAAAAATGTGCTTCGTGGCAGCCATAGCCAGGTATAATACAATAATTTTCACATTAGGTCATCTGCAGATTTTAAAAGCAGGGTACTTCTTTGCAAAGAAGCATTGCCATGGTCTTTAAACGAAACCACAAATTGTGACTTTATTTTACCTAGCAAGACTTGCCAGCGGTGTTACCACTGGGATCAGTCTCGTTAACAACACATTGTTACCTACTTCAACATCAGATTTTTACGTTACAGTTTAAAATCAACTAAATGCTTCTTTTGTTAACATCTAACACAGCGCGATGAACCTCTTTAATCCGAAATGTAGCGAAGTGTCGTATGCATGACCGACTTTTCCACGTTGGAGAATGCAGTATGCTACTGCAAATGGAGAAGTCGGTCGTGCGTAACGTAAAATGTCCAGCCCACGTTGCAAAAGGAGCTTCTTGACTCTTCAGTTTGGTGGAACGATATCCAAGCACACATGAGGGTGAGAGACTGAAGGAAAAAACTTAAAAATTATGAATGTAGGCTACTGTAACTTCTTTTCAACCTAAAGAGTAGGAAATGTGGAAAACAAAAACAACAGCCCAGTCAACATCAGATTTTTCGCCAAAACATCAGACACCAGAAATTTCTTTCAAAACGTCAGATCTGATGTTAAAACATCAGAAGTGGCAACACTGCTTGTCAGCGTCACTTAGAAACAAGAGCTGCAAACGTCTAGGATCTCGCCCAAGTCGATCAATCACCCTTTCGATAAAACCTTGCTTGCCTTTGCTGATTTTTTCACGGGGAACGCTGATCATACATCAATCGAACAAGTGGACCGTTGTGTTGATACGACTACAGGACAACTTACTAAAGCAGGGTTCCTACGCAATTTTGAAAATAAATATCCAGACTTTTTCAAGACATTTTATGGACTTTTTCCAGACCTAACATTTCCGTATGACCTATCCATGTCAAATGAAGGCATGGTAATATTCAATACGATATATGTAAAAATATAACAGTCTTGAATAAAATGTTATGAAAATGTATGTCAAAAGATCAAGTCTGGAAAATTATTTTCTTTTTCCATACTAACAAACCAATAAAAAGTTTTGTCCAGACTTTTCCAGACTGGAAAATGACAAACTTTTTTTCCATATTTTTCAAGACTGCGTAGGAACCCTGCTAAAGTTAGAGTACCATGCAGGCTTACAAAAATTGAGCACATGAATTGTTACGTCCAAGCAATTCCTCCGGCCGAGTTTCGCGCATTCCTCACGCGTTGATTAGTGCGGCGCCTGCGAGCCGAAGAAAACTGTTGGTAG
>JGI24159J19872_10010806_pt1 | contig 11985 bp, 4 predicted proteins | sample Ectturendosymbi4_FD_19872 | JGI IMG/M metagenome (IMG submission 19872) | reverse complement strand
GGTTCAATCCGTTCAATGTGGCCGCGCTCCGGTGACGCGTTTGCGTTTCGCCGACGTCCGTACTGGAGGCGACTGGCGGCTGGAGCAAGTGGCGGCTGAGTTGACCTAGGTCCTATTAGGCCTACTCTGCATTGTGCATGTGCACACGTGTGGAGTGAGAGATTTCTGACCTGTTACTGTGTTTCAGTTATTTCGCTTCTCAGAACAAAGAAATAAAGCCTGGCAGGTACTTTTTTGATGTGTGTTGTGTAAATTAAAACATTTTGGTTAGATGTCAGGTACCCACAACAAGCTATATCACCAGAAAAACTTAACCATTGAAAATTTTCAGTCTTATTAGTCGTTGACCTCAATTATTTTTCTTTTTCTCACCCTAACCCGACACACTTAACTAAACACGAATTCCTAAGCCCCAAAAATCGGTTTTATCAGGGTATTTGGTGTGTAAAATATTACTCTGTTCATGCACACATGGTGTGAAGTCAGAATCTTCGCAAGTCATTCGCTTGACACTGGAACGAACACCTGACAATGAGCTTGCGTAGCCCCTTCTGATCATATTGTGATTAAATTGCCATGGCATTGAATTTCGATCTTATCAAAACCAGTATATTTTCTACCAACTAGCAACTAGGTTGCTTGGCCACATACAACAATGCAATGGCAGGGTTGCTGGATAGCTAACAGAAAATGAAGGCAAGTGCTTGTCCATTGCAGTTTATGGCAAATTTTTGGAAAAAAGATTTACAATGGCAATGTTAGCGGCAATAATCATAATGATTTTTCGTTGATGTTTTTTGCAATTCATGATCATATTTCTCAGTAATTTTAAACTTTTTGATGTTTTTCATTTATGAATTGCATGAATTGAATTGATCTTCATGATGAAGATCTGTTTTAATTAAAAATCATGATGCCTGTGACTCCCTGAGTAGGCAAAATACTGTTTGTTGATCCACTGTTTACAGTAGTTCGTAATCTGACTGATTTTTACTTATTTCTTGGCTGCGAAAATATTCTTTTTTTATAGTTATAAAATTGGAAGTAGTACTTAAGCTTTATGTTCCACTGTAAAGCACATGACAACACGGTACCAACAACTCGGCTTTGCAGAAATTGGAGGATGATCAGAATGATAATTCAGAATGATTGATGTTGAGCTGTATTTTCTTTCTAGGCTATAGTTGGGTGTTTATTTGATTAATTGAAAATGGATGTTTTTGTCAATACAAACAATTTTGAAAATTGGCAAATTTTTGAAAAAAAAAAGTATTTCGTCTTTATTATTATATTTGCCAAACTTTGCATCATCTAGCATTCCTTCACAGCGAAACCACTTAGGCCTACAGGTATTGTGATTAGTGAAGGGAGCACACTTTGAATAGATGGCTTGACTTGACCTTCGGCTTCTGCAACCTATCACAATGGACGGAGTGTGCTTTGAATCATTTCAAACATCTCGACATCCGAAAGCCAAGAAATCTGACATGTTGCACTTATCAAGCCCAGCTGCAAGCACATTGCTTAGACAAAATGTTCTGCGTAAAATATAGCAATTTGACTCAAGCAGTGTGTAAAGAAAGTTGATTCATGCTGAGTGCTACTTTTTTATTTTAACTGCATAAAATTTGCAAACGTTATAGTGTTGCTGTGAAAAATATCTGGCAAGCATGTCAGATTTCCTGGGAATGGCATTCCCAAATTCCACACTTCTTCTTGGTCTGCAGTCTTCATCAAACAATACATGGTCATTAGCTAATGTATGTTACTTCTTCGCCACCATGTACCGTTTGTAGGTGTAGCCTATTCTGCTAATTAAGTATTTATGACTTAATAACTTGCAGAATTCAGAAAGTGGATCTGTTGAATTAACTTATCAAAGTGTTTGTAATACTGTAATAGCCTATGTTCAATGGAATACCTTCACCTAAAACATATTTGTCAACTATGTCTTCATTATGTGTCTACCTTTGTCATACTGTGTATTTCTTTGTTGTATGGATGCTACTTGCTGTATGGCATATTGCTCCACGTTTCATACCATTAAAGAACTCCAGACAATAAATCAGACCTTAAAGTTATATCAATGGATAACAACAGGTTAGTTATATCAATGGATAACAACAGGTTTTGCAATGAGCATAGATAGCCCAGACTCAAAGCAGATATGCATGATTTTTATCAAAGTGTCACTTTTTGCTGATAATGTGTAAAAGAACCTTTTAGGAGAAAGTGTTACTTCTGAATCTTATAAGACAAAAACAGCTTTCTAAATCTACTAGTTCTTAAGATATGGTCAAAATTAATAGCCATTTTTTCTTGTTCGGCAAATGTGTACCACCATTATCTGGTTCATCAATTTGAAATCAGTTGCTATATGTCATTTACTCTATACTTGGGACAATTATAATTATCCCACTTCTTAAAATAAAAAAAAATCAGTTTTTTAGTTCACTCTAATAAATAGTAATCTTAAAGTTAATCTGGATTGGGAAGTCCAGATCAGGCTTCAGGGAACTTTTTTGGATATTGTTAGAAAATGGTTTCAATAAAATGAAATCACCCCATTAGTCAAGAACTGCAACAGATTATAATATGAACAGCCAGACAAACATTTGATTTTAGAAAAAGTTCTTTTTAACAACCAAACTTTTTACATTTTATCTAATTTGGGATAATTCATCGCAGTTTCCTAGCCTTTGGTCAAGATAGTCCACAAGCATATGCCTACAAAAAGTTGACGTATGAATTTTATTACTGTATAGAGTGTTCTATTTCAAAATCACTTCATTATGAATACCAAAAATGATTCAGTAATGTAAAACAATCTTTTTCAAAATTGTACTAATTTGATGTTTTTCACGCTTAAAACTGATCAAGTTTGATTTGTTGCACATGGTTATTTCGTCACACATGTAATACTGAAAAATGCTCACGTCATGCATGGTATCATGTTGGCAACTGCCATATAATTCAGACTAGATGTAAGTCATCACTTTTCTTTGCAGACTTTTAGGATGTCATTAAGTGTAGTAGGTATATAAGATTTTGGTGAACTGGTGTTTTTGCAAAGCAGAGATGTCAACTGTTTATAGACTGTGGCATAGTCGATGGTTTATAAGGTTTTATAGTCAGAAATCAAACTCGACAGTTAAATCAAATCGGTCAAAATTTTCTTCTCGTAGTCATACCTGCGGAGAACTGCGCAAAAGTGACATTGGAAAAGAAGTTACTTTGTGTGGCTGGATTCATTCATTTAGAACAGATAAGTTCATAATTTTGCGAGATTACCATGGATATACACAAATTTTATTGCCTCAAAACTTTACCCAAATGTCATTGGGTATTGAATTGTCAGAAATGACTAAAGAATCTGTTGTAAAAGTTGTTGGAAAAGTGATGCCTCGACCAAAAGAAAACATTAACACTAAATTAGACACTGGAGATATAGAAGTTTGTCCAGAAAAGATCCAAGTGCTCAATACATGCAAAGAACTGCCATTTCCAATTGGATCTTTTGTCAAGAAAGGTGAAGCTATTCGCCAACAATACAGATACTTAGATTTTCGAACTGAACAAATGCAAAACCATCTTCGCATGCGTTCAAATTTGGTTTCAAAAATGCGTATGTTTTTGGAAAAAAACTATTTTGTTGAGATTGAAACCCCTACTTTGCACCATCATACCCCTGGTGGTGCCAGGGAGTTTGTTGTGCCATGCTCTTCTTCACCTGGAAAGTTTTACACTCTGCCACAAAGTCCTCAAGTTTTTAAGCAGCTTTTAATGGTTGGTGGCATTGACAGGTATTACCAAATGGCCAAATGCTACCGAGATGAAACTCTCCGACATGATCGACAACCAGAATTTACTCAAATTGATTTGGAAATGTCTTTTGCAACTTCAAAAGATGTTATGGGATTGGTAGAGGAAATGTTGGTTAACTCCTGGCCAGATTCTCTTCAAAGTCCTTTTCCAGTCATAACATATGGTGAGGCCCTGAAAAGGTATGGCATTGACAAGCCCGATACCAGATTTGGCATGGAACTTGAAGATATTACTGGGTTAGTTCATCATGCAACAACTTCAGATATACCACGTCAGAATGTACAAATAATAAAACTACAAAACTTCCGAAAAAATTTTGATAAAACCTTTAGGGAAGCTGTTCTGGCAAAGATTGATGTGGAATTGACAGAACGAGAACCATTTGCATATGTACTTTTGGAGGATGGCAAGTGGAAGGTAACTCCAAGAAAATATGGCAAGTTATCTAACATGTTTAAGGAAACCAATGTTTTGCATCAGTGCTTGGTGAAGAATGAAGATATTGTTATTGTATCATGGGGCTCACAAGACTTGGTTCAAACAACTCTTGGAAAACTGAGAAACATTGTTTCAAAGCAGTTTGATATGTTGAACATTTCTCACAGATCAACAAATGGTCATTGTTTCACATGGGTTGTGGATTTTCCCATGTTTGAAAAGGGGTCTTGTGAGGGTGAACTAGCTGCAGTTCACCATCCCTTTACGGCACCAAAAGAAGAAGATCTTGAACTTATTGATAGCAACCCATTAAAAGTTCGTAGTCAAGCTTACGATTTGGTACTGAATGGCCATGAAGTTGGTGGAGGATCAATTAGAATACACAATGCCAGTTTCCAGAAACACATCTTTCAAAATGTCTTAAAATTTGATCCACAGCACTTGCACTACTTATTTGAAGCTCTTGAATCTGGTGCTCCTCCACATGGTGGCATAGCTCTCGGATTAGACAGACTTTCAGCAATACTATGTGATGCTCCAAGTATTCGGGATGTCATTGCTTTCCCAAAAACTTCTTCTGGAAAAGACTCCATGACTGGTAGTCCATCTGTACTTGATTCAGAAGCACTAAACAAATTTCATATAATGACTAATATTACTTCAGTGGAAGGTGATGAGTAAAATAAAATGGTTACTTCAGTGAAAGGTGATGAGTGAAACAGAACCTTCTACCAGTTTGTGCTGCAGCCATATTGAACAAAAGTGGTGCTTTGAAAACTTTTCTGTTTTGCAGTAGCCTATGGAAATTGGTAATTGCAAGTTATTCAGTGCATTTCTTTGATTGTTAATTAGTGCACATGGTCACAAGATAGTTCATGCTTTCTCAGATGTGACTTATTTTTCATTTTTATCTTGACTTGCATGAACAGTATGATGATGGTTTACTTTCAGAAAGCAAGAGCCAGTTTAGAAATGGATTGTTACATTTGCTGGTCTGCAACACCTGTCACAGTATTTTTACTTATGAATATGCTTACTGAAATAGATATGGCATTAGGATTTTGGTATCTACTGCTCATAAGGGAAAGTTTAAACATGCGGTCATTGTTGACAGCTCATTCGGTTATTGAAACTGATGCTAAACAATAATAACACAAAAAGCATTGCAACTATTCACCTTTTTGTTAAAATCTATTATCTTGTATAATGTATCAATCATTTGATGTACTTACATTTGTAATCTACTTTAAACAGCTCTTTTCTGCAAAATTGCATAGAGTGTCAAAATTGTCATTGTTAGTGACAAAACTTTATCATCACACTGCAATTTTGAGATAGGCTTTGTGTAGATTAATTATTTCATCTGTAGTCCTGAATTTACAATAAATCTCAATTTTTTAAGCAATCTAAAACTTGCTTTGAATCTCTCATGATATTTTTGTAACTTTTATTGATGTTATTAATAGCATGGTCAATTTTGAATGTCTGATCTGCAAAATTTATACAATCGTGGTTGCATTTAATTTTATTCATTATATTGTTTTTAAAGAATCAAGAGTTTTTTCCTTGTAGATATCACTCCGTTTCACAATTACATTGGTCAAAGATTTGTGGCTGCCTGTCAAAGAAAAACAATGCATTCAGTCCTTTAAAAAAGTGTTGTTTTGTGCAAAAGCACTTNTAAGTTCTTGGCAAATTTGTCACAGATTTTTAACAACTGTTTACTTTCAAGAATGTACAAAGAAATGTATATTTTGTAGTGTAACCAATTTTTATTTTATCCTGACTAGCGTATCATTAAAATACTGCATTTACATCAGGGGATAATTTTTTACTTGTTGGTTCTGATTTTCTTTGGAATTCAAGTGTTTGTATTGCTGATAAATCTGGAATTAGTGCATCTTGTTATGCTAGTTGTAGCACATTGGGTGTCTACAAGTATTTCATACCATGGAGTTTCCATGCACACAGCAACTGCCTGATGATTTTGATGAGGCCATTGATGAAGTTGATGAAGACGAGAAACAAAAGAAGCAAATTGGTATTTTGCAGGTAAGTCCATGCATGCTGGCACCTACTATAAAAATTCATTTACTGAATCTTATTTTTTTTAATTGAAATTTGATAGAATAAATGGCTGTGTTGTTAATAAATGTGTACGTGCTGATCTTAGGCTAAGTGTTAACAAAAAAAATGATTGAATTGGGACCATGCTTCAGTAGCTTGAGCAATTATTTGTGTCAGAGCAAAAATGTTGTAAAATGGCAAATGCTGGTAAACAGGGCTGAGGAAAAATGCAACCATCCCAATTTTCAATTGTAAGGATTGAAAACCACTACAAGGATGATTAGCAAACACAATGAAAAAGGAATTAGAAGAAACAATTCAACAGCAGCAAATTTCTTGATTAGTGGTTGCTTGGTAGTTACGTCTAGTCCTACTTTTCACAAAGTGATTTGAGAAATATCATCATCATGTATGCATCCATGTTTCCAAGGAAGCATATAGCATCAGCATAAAGTTGTTGATTTGCTCAGTCAGCTGTTTGTTTATAAAGTTAATGATAAAATTTAATCTCTTACATTTCAATTTTTTGAAGTTATGTAAGCACGCTACAAACATTTTATTACTGAAAAACCAATACTGTTGCATATCGACAGACTCAAAGCACATGTAGTATTTCAGAAGCATAAATGCTCAAGTTTGATGCATGCTGTTCAAGAATCAGCCAAATGGGCTCCACTTTCATAACTTGTGATGATTCGGACTTTCACATATCTACCCTCAAGTAATTAGTCTTCTCAAAGCTAATGCAGTTGAATCAATTGGCAATTTTTTAGCAGAAAATCAAGTTCATGAAACTATAGTATATACCAGGGGTGGCCAAACTGCATGCGACTCTTCGAACCTTCGCATGCGCCTCTTTGACCTTTCTGAAAAATTATATATGCTTTTTTTATTTCTATTGTAAAGTGTAGAAATATTGTAAAATGGTACTGTGGTAACTAGCGTGCTGTACAGTATTACTTTTGCAAGTCGTTCCAAAACGACTTATGATGTCACAGAAGCGTAGATTGCAAATAAATTCATGTTTTTAAATCTTTTATATTGCGGCACTTTTAACTAGGTTTTGCGATGTGTGGCTCATACATAGAGCAGGTTTGGCCATCCCTGGTATATGTGTTCTCATTGAGGATGACTAATTACTTCAGAATAATATTTCAGAGTTAATGCATGTTCAGGCTTTTATATTTTTCTAAGTAAATGGTACTTTTAGGCCATTACAAATGTAGTGCTTACTTTTGAAATAAATATCTGGTTTTCCTTTGCTGTGTAGACAAATTTTGGTTGGTGTTTTTGGCAGGTTGAAGCAATTGCAACGTCAGAAGTAGACTCACTTGTTTACCCTGTATATGAAGGAGATAATGTTATTGGTAAGCAATGTACTATTTTCAACTTGCGTTTGGTTTAATTTGCACTTTACCAAATGTGTGAATATTTTTTACTTTGAAGTGCTTAAGAAATTGCATTACAATTACATTACTTTCACCATTATAATTTTGATTCAATAACAGCAGCTTATTATACTTTTTTCATGGAATTTTAAACAAGTGCAATTAAAATTTGTATGTGATTTATTGACATATAGAAAAACATGTGCTTGTTGCTTTTTCTTTGGTTGTCTTAAACAGCCATTTCAAAAATCTCATGTGATGTCTTTAAAGTACCTTACGTGATAAATAGTTTATTACTGCTAAGAGCAAATAGAGACTGGATGAGATGAAAGCCAGTAAACATTCCCAACGTGTTTTAAGTTAACTGATGTTAACTGACTACAATCTTGCTGTGACATCTAAGTTTACTTTTGTCACCGTTTCGTTTAGGTCGCCATGTGAACTGTGACATAGCAATACCACAAGGTGCAGCACTGAGCAAGAAACATGCCTGCATTGAGGTCAGTTTGTATAAGCGATATGCCCTACACATGAGGCTTCACCTTGAAAGATCCCTTGCATGCAGATTTGCTATGTCACTGCGTAACGTACGTGTTACTTAGCACTGGATGTGGCGCTGTTCAGGAACTGAGGAGAGCCTGCTGTGAACTTGAAACGAAACCGGCTTTGAGTGAAGTGAATAAATTGTTGAGATCATAATGTATCAATGTTTTGATTTTATCTAACAAGCTGTAGATGAAATCCCTACTAAAGTCGAGGCACTCGCGGTTCACTCTTTTCTCTCTAGCTAGAAGCAAGTCTTGTGTAAAGTTGAGATTGCTGTCTCGCACCCGCGCTGATTGGACCAGCTACTCTTGTCTGTAATTTTGCTACGCGATTGTTGACAATTGCTTGCACTTGTTCATCACGGTTGTTGATTGATTTGCGTGAAGGCAGAAGGCTCAGCGGTTTTCCTTTATGACTACGGCAGCAGCAACAAGACCAGGTTGGGAAGTGCGAAGTTAAAGCCGGAAGTTCGCTACGCTCTCAGCTACGGCGATCGAATATGTTTTGCGAACGTAAAATGCACGTTTAAGCAGGTTGGTCAGGTGCGCGGTTTCTTTCGTTGTTGGAGAATGGCAGGCACCATTTGCGTATGCTAGCTTGATTAGTTCTGGCGTTACGTGGTGTTTCACTGCTTTGCTAGTTTGGTGTTCTCGTCCCTGTCTCAGGATCGAATGTAATATACGAGACCATAATATGTAACCGCGTGTTTATGTGGAGGTTTGTAAGATTTGTTTACAGACCGAATGGTTTCATGAAAAAAAAAACTTCGTGTGTCAAGAAGTGAGGTCGTGTGGATTTCTAATGTACTGAATCGTAATTGAGACATGTGCATGAACGGTCTCTCGCCATTTGCTCATCATTCCTATTCCAACGATCACTAACAATCATATGTGAACAATCATTCATATTTTAGCTGTCACATATTCATGAAATGGTTTTCGAAGTCTCCTTAATCAACGAGACTAGGATTTCCTAAATAGGCCCCATGCAAAGTACGGTTTCAAAAGGTGCGAATTTGTTTTGATCACTTTCACTTATTCCTAAGTGTAATTTAATGCTTCGAAGCAATACTTCTCAACCTTTTTTCACCCACACCCTCTTTTGGTTTGGAAGAAGTTGCACCACCCACCATGATTCATCGCATGGCTGTACTTATCAGGAAGGACCAAAAATAATGCCACCCCCCAAAAAAAATAAACATTCACCACCGTGGGCCGTGTTCCATTAGTTGAAAAACACTGCTTAAAGGCTTTAGGCCGGTGGTTCCCAACCTTTGTAGCCTTGCGGTACCCTAGATAAGAGAAATATAATTTTTGGCACCTAGTGGCAAACCCATAGCAATTTGGTTTGAGGTTTGGCGATATTTTGAAAATGTCTTTTCAATGATATATTGAAAAACGTATTAGCTCGCGGCACCCCTAGGTATTGTAAATGGCACCCCGGTTGGGAACCACTGCTNTAGGGGTTCCATAAAAAACTTNTTAGGGGCGCAGAGCAGAATAATAGATGGCAACCTCTGGTCTGAATGAAATGCTGTTGAAAAACTTGAATTTACGGCTTTTACCAGAAACGAACACCCAAAAATTGCACACCGTTTTTCGTAAGATTGATCAGATACTATCCAGTTGGTATAGTTTTTTGTTGTGAAAGCAAAAATTTAAATGGGTTATGGAAGAATGTTATTTGACTGCGTGTTTCACAGAGCACTCCACTACATGATCAATCTTCTTTGGTATTAGCCGCTGACACTCCTAATTCGTCTGTCAACAAACCTCGCTGTGAACCAGAAGACAAGGTTTGTTGCGTAGTTTTGATGCATTTCGAAAGAAAACATCTTTTTTGCGAACGATAAGGTTTGGTTGTCAAATTACGATGACAGTTCGGCTGAATGCTTGTGTGGCATGTAGCGACAATTTTCGTGAAACGCTGGTCAACAGCCAACTTCGCAATTCTTGTTTGTATGCCACCACGAAAAGAGTTATGCCAACGATTCTTTTGGCGGGGCCGGTAATCTCAATTCCCGAAGCAACGCTGTTTCAGGCTGTGTTAACCGCGCGCGCCCCTCTTGCAACTTGTCAATCTCTGACTTTTGCTCTTACGATCGAATCGACATAAATTAAGTTATATTACCAAGCGCACTGTTTTGCACGATGTGTTCACCGGCTCCAAGGCCACTGACAAAAAAAGGAGGCGATTCCACCATCAAACACATTGAAGTAGACAGCTTCAACTGCGCCACTTACCGAATGCATCACCTAATTACAATAATCAGCAACGTAGCGCACGAAACGCTAGATGCGTTTCTGTGGTATAACCGTGTAACTCAAAAGACAGAAGAAATTCTTAACAATGTTGCTTTGAATAGAACTCTCACAAAAATTCTCTGTTAAACGCTTTTGTTTACAAAGCTAGTGCCATTTTCGGAAATAGAACAAATTTCCACTTGATCTTTCTGCAAAACGCCAAAGATATAATTAAAATAAAGAAGTTGGTTTCCATTTCTTCGCAAAATATCCATTTTATTGTAAAAGTATTGTGGGTTTTCTTAGACGCACACCTGCAGTCATAATGAAGAAAATCAAGATCTCTGGTCTGGCTGATTGCAAATCATTCCTTTGCACGAGAAACTGATGGTGGCCATTTACTGAATTGCCAAACACACTACAAACCGGCTTAAATTCTGTTCACTTAAATTCAGCAGCTGCAAGTCGTTAAAGAATTATAAAATTGCGTGACGTAAGCAATTTGTGTCGATCTTGTTTATAATGAATACCTTACGTTTGTTTAATTACCACTGAGATGTTTTTCATTGGATTGAAGCCCTTAATAGTAGAGTTTGATATTTTCGTTGAGATTGAGGCACTGGACGTGGTGGGGTTGGTTCAAATCCTGGGCGTCCACAGAACGCTCGTGACACTCCTAAGGAATACACAGCGAGTACACCTAAACCTTTCTATTTACAAACTTAGGCTCAGTGCTTTCATCAGATGGTGGTGCCAAGGTTTGTGAGCAAGTATAGCTTACGACTGACTGCACAACTGCTCTGCAGCCTGCGTTTTTCAAAAATGCATTACCTNTTAAATTTTTGTACCTCATGCAGGTGATTCTAGAGTCGCAGCCCGTCGACGAAATGTCCAAATTACCCGATGAAGACTCAAAAGTCAACGAAAGCGTTTTGGACGTCAAGGTAGGAGTAATGTATAGTTTGTTTTTTACGCAACTATACCTCGTTGCACTTCGTCACAACCTTCATCAAGGTGGTCACCACTACTTTTGCCATCCAAAATAAAGTTGGGTTCTGTTGCAAATCTAAACCAGCCTTTTGGTTTATGTAGGAAAATGAAGACTCCCAGATAGTGGCCATCCGAAGACCGGGCTTAAAACTTAAAAAGGTAAGCCGATTGCTAAACATCACATTATCCGACGCAAAAACTTGGATGTGTATGATTACCAGCAATATTTGTTTCACTCTGTGGTCCCATGAGTTGGTTTGATTGCAACAGCTCCAGCGTTTGTCCCAGCTTCTCGCTTTGACTGCGTGCAGTTAATGGTTGTGTCCGATGTAGTTAATGGTTGTGTCCGATGTAGTTAATGGTTGTGTCCGATGTAGTTAATGGTTGTGTCCGATCTAGTTAATGGTTGTGTCCGATCTAGTTAATGGTTGTGTCCGATCTAGTTATGGTTGTGTCCGATATAGTTAATGGTTGTGTATAGTTAATAT
>JGI24159J19872_10010804_pt1 | contig 11985 bp, 10 predicted proteins | sample Ectturendosymbi4_FD_19872 | JGI IMG/M metagenome (IMG submission 19872) | reverse complement strand
CTATGCATTGAGCTGATAAGTAAATCAGAATGGCTCAAAACTACTATACTACAAACCAATTGAAGTCAAAGAACATACCCAGCTTGAACACACGCGGTATCACAAACTGTCAACAGTTTGCTCCACTGAATGTTTGTAGCCTTGGCTACAGCGCAGGCTAGTTAATCTTGTCTTTACCCGTATTTTACCCATAAAAAGCAACAATAAGGACACCCAGTCTGAACGAAAGTACTTCTGTCCTCCTGTATTTAATCTGAAACGGCTTCAGACGTTCTGTGTGACAAATTATACGTAACAATAATTCATTCTCAACGCTATAAAAAGAGAATCCTCATTGTGATTCATCTCAACACTTTGCGCTGCACCGTGTTCAGGCCCGTAGCCAGGTTTTGAAGTTTGCAGGAGAAAAATACATTTTAGGGGGGCACGATTTTTGTTTTTATCATATTTTTAAAACAAATTTTCTGGGAACAAGAAAATTTTGGGGCGCACTGTCCCCGAATGCCCTCCCCGTGACTACGGGCCTGACCGTATTTGACTTATTTTCTGAGGCCACACATTCGTTTTTCTGTGGAAGGTTGTGTTAACGGCATAGTAAAAAAATGTGAATTGAACAAAAACAGAAAAACAAATACATATTAGCGTACTTGGAACTCTAAGCGGAACGCCGTACCGGCAATAATTCGTTCACCGGAACGGCGTTCCGGGCCGTTCCGGCTTACTTTCACCACTGCATCTAGTCCTATGAGAGGGGACATGAAAAATCGCGAACCACATCAAGCCCTGTGAGATGGGACGCAAAAAATTAGTAATTGCCACTTACCTGAGCAAGCTTCCCATCACGTTGATTACTTCCTCCCCAATGATGAGGAAAATAATGACTAAAAATAGATTTGAGCTTTCCTGCTTTAGTCAAAGTATCGTTTCGTCCATATGGAACTCTAAGACTAAACTATAAAATTGCTTTAAGCGTTGCTGCGTTACTTTAGTCTTTCGTGAGATGTACAGATGCGTCGGTCAACGACATGGTGAATGTCTCGTTTCAGCACTTGCTATGAACTAGTCTAAATTTTGGTCGATTTTGAAATGTTGTTTTGTTTGACAGTGAATGGTTTGTAAGAATTAGAAATCCAGGGATAAAAACAATCATTTACTAATTTCTATGAACATTCTTCATATCGATATGGTTTCAGCCTCTAAACCAGATATATTTCTCTTTTGCCGTCAGCCTAAGTGCAAAAATTTTCATCCTGTATCAGTTTTTGCACAGAAATGTACAAAATAAACAAAGTATTTCTGATTGTTGTTCTGCTTGCTTTATTCATTACCGGTGATGTCGAGACAAAACTGCATAATTACCGTTGGTTACTCAGAGGAGCTTTGAGGTGAGTTAATTTGCATCATTTACATTCTCAATCTAGCTTTGCCGTTGCATTGCAGTTGAAAAATCCTTGAAATTTGAAAAGTAACACTGCTAAACTTTTTTTAACAGGGATGAGCAGTTGATGGGTGAGTGATGGTACATTTCCATTATGCATTTTGAAAATTTTTTGCAATGTTTCCAAAATATTTTATGAAATATTTTTGCAATGCAAAATGCTTATGACAATGTTGCTACTAATCAGCATATTCGTTAATCGAAAATGCTTAGCGAATAATACACAGAACCGCCGAATCCGACACCTGAGTTACATTTTCTGAACGTGTTACGAAACTAGTTTTGCAGATCTGCATGCGGCTTTTATGGTAATTAAATTATTTTTCAAGATGTCTTCACGCCTGAAACTACAATTTTTAACGTGAACACAAAGTGCTGTGACGAGTGATTGTAATGTTTTACGCAGCCACGAATTTTTGAACATTTATTAAAAAGTGGAAATTTGAACTTGCTGTTGCACCTTTGTGTTAAATCATTTCTCAAACAATATTTCGAAAAAATCCATGCGTATCAAACATTTATGTTTTTGTGTTATCACAGTGAAAATAAAATATGATCTTTTAAAGTATGATCCATGTTTCACTGATTTGTTACTTGAAACATTTACAGATACTACATGGACACCGTGGATTTCAGGCCCACCACGTAGTAGAGGGAATGTCTAATTCAACTAACAAAATTTGATGCAGAACGTTTTGTACATTTGTGAAGAAAACTGTTATGGATTTCGTGCTTCAATGTCTACTACAAATTTTGCATACAGTGATACAAACTTTTAAAAAACATTTCACTAATTTCAGAGCATGAAGCATTTGCCACCGATGGCAAGTATTTGTGATGATTTTTATTGTTTGTTGATGAACATACAACATCTAGGTGTGTCAGATGTTTTGAAACAATTTTTGTTTTTGAAATTTGTGAAAGGTTGTGGCACTGCTTTTTTATTGAGGTAGAATATTTCATCCAAAACGCTTCAAACTCCATTTCGAACCCAAGTCCAATATTTTGTTCAAATTTTGAAATATGCCTCATGCCCCAGATTCTTTAGCAGAAACACAAAAGTTGAGGGGATTAACACTGATTTTGCATTAGGCAAAAGGATTTGCAAATAAATATTTGTTTTGTCACATTTACTGTAGTTCATGCATTTCTTATCATTGTTCAGATACTTTTTGGGTTTGAAAAATATGTATTGGTTGCGTTGCTACAAACTGTGCTATTTTCCCACATCAAAGTTGCTGTTTCTGAAATTGTCAACATCACATTACTACATTATTCAAATCTCTGATTACGCTTCAAAACTGCGCCAACACCTTTCATCATACATTATGCCAATGTAAAGAATGAACCATCAATTGCTGAACTAACGGTTTCATGCTGATTTTGATGAAGGTAGTGAAAATATCTGTTCAAACTGTATCCCTGGTAAAATAATATTCAGTGCTTTTGGTGCTTCATAAACAAATTTATTTTAATCTGAACCATTTTTCAATCTGAGGAAAACGATTTCGTGTTCGTCGTCTATGTGGAACATGAATTTATGGCATTTTGATTTGAGGAAAATTTTACACTTGCATTTTATATAAGGTCTTTGTTCCAAGTAAAAAAAACATTTATTTTTAAAAATTTGAACAAAAAATTGTCAGCAAATTTTCAAACAATTTTAATGACTTGATTTACCAGATTGTCCAGTGTTTCTCACAACTGGAGACACGTTGAATAGCTGGGAAATTGGAGAGTGAGTTAGTTTTGTTACAGAGCCGGTAGATCTGTCACAGGTAAAAATATCTGCAGGTGAAAAACTTAAACTTTTTCGATTGGAAGAATCTCAGGAAAAATGAACAATAAAACTTGCATCTTCAAAAGGGAACATCGCGACTTTGCAGATGAATATGTAGAAACTGTCTACAAAACTGGTTTGGAAACACCGACATGCTCGTATGCAGATATTAAAACATTACTTGGTTGAAATGAAACTTTGAAACTTACCGAGACGTTTTTCCACTTTTAGGGATCCTCCGATTAAGATGAAATCAGCACAAAACACAAATGTCCTGTTACTTGCAAAAATGCCGACATTTTGCTTTTTTGGTAACGTGCTTTCCGACTGGCAGGCAAATACCTCAGAACAACTGCCGTTGCACTTCCGTCATATTTTCTAAGCTCGTTTCCAAATACTATGCAAAACGTCCCAAGCTTATCTCTTTGCATGTCGCATTTATTTTTATGTAACTCACTGCATTTTTTTCATAATATTTATCAAGGGAGGAAAGTGAAACATTTGTTTATTAAGCCCTTTACAAGCAAATAAATGCATCATGAAACTTCATCGCATGTTTTGTGCTGTTATAAACAAAGTGGTTCACTAGCAAGATATAATAATTGAGAAGTCATGCAGATTAGACGTTGAAACGGATTTTGTGAAAGTTATCAGATATTGCTGCTTACCAACATATTATTTTTTAGTTTATCAGACATGAGTTGCACGGTCACATTAGATCTTCAAGGTAAAGTCTACTTCGCGTACAAAAAATTTTTCGTCTTTCCTTGCAATATTCAACTTCAATGTGTTTAAGCAAAACTTCAACAAAGGCAGTGATTTGCGATGTCGGTTACTTACAAATTAACAATGTTATATTAGTGACATTAGCTTGCAACAATTCCGCGTCAAGTAGTTTAGGTATTTTGAAAGGGGTGTGTGCGTGAGTTAGAGGATTTAGTTTGCTGGCAAAAAATAAAGGCAGAACAAGTTGAAAAGATTAAAGCCAAGATAGCACAGTACGGTGTATTGTTTGTTCTGGCGTCTAAGCTTTTGACACAACTGTCCTGTGAACTTTGTTAATAAAATACCAAATAATTTTAAATAAAGCATTGATGTTGTAATAGAAATGAACCACAAACCTTTACGCAGCTGAAAATTATTCTAAGATTGTACGGCATAGTAACTGAAGACTACAACGCAAAAGAGATAAACAAGTTTTCCCTCAACATGACAAATAACATGATTAGCTGGTTTCTACTTTGCAAGATTAAAATGAACTACAGTTTTCTATAGCCAACTGCTTGTAACTCCGCTACGTCATTCAGAGAAAAAAATCTTTGAATGACATTGCCATGATTACCTGCCAACTATCACAGTTCGTCAACGTCTCACGAGCTGCAGAACACTTGCACACAATGAATGTTCGCGTCAGACCCCCTGTTTCACATCTCCAGCAGAGTCTTCCATGCACATCTCCGTAACACCCAATAAATCTAAGAGTTTCTACATTCAATACCTCCTCTCTGCCCATATGGTACCTCCGCCGGGTTACGACAGTCAATTGGCCATGCGTTAAAAGGAATTAACAACACTGCTTGATGCGATGACTGTGCCAGCAAAGGTATAACAGCTTAGCTAAAAAAGCATCAGCAAAAGAAAAAGCGTGACAACAAGACATCGCATAAAACTGCAGTGAAACCTTATAATGCTCCACAATAATGACAATGAAACATATAAGTCAGCTCCAAGCAAGAACACACAAACCAAATCGGCGCACTCCAGTCTATTGTAGCCTGCGACAAAATGTTGTCTTTGCTAAGAGAAAGTTATTTTTCGTGCTCATCAGCAAAGTCTTTCAGAATTTTGTCCATGCTTGAGCCTCAGCTAATTTTGGATTCAATGGACAAAAACGCCAAACTATTTAGGCATCACTCGTTCCGACTCCTTCAGACTCCGGCTCCGACCGCGCAACCCTACTTGATACTGCTTTATTTTTTATGCGACTGCAAAGGATATAAGCTAGATTATACTCAACTTAATTCTAACAGTTATCATAATCAAATGCAAATTCAAATTACAGGTTTTGCCAAACCAGAGAGCAGCAACTTTACAAGCGCTTAAGTGCCGCATGCAGCTCTGGAGTCACAGGTTGCCGACACCTGGACTAAACACTCGTAGGGTTATTGTTGTTTATTGACAATAACCACTGTTAAAGCGTGTAATTTGATAAACCGCTTCAGCAACAGTTCCTCCTTTGCTTTTGAAATGGAGTCTACCAATAGTCTCTGTTCTAATTTCACAACCACTTGTAGTTTTTTATTTACCACAAATATTAATAATCAACCTTTACAATAGAGAAATCACACTGTTTTTACTTTTGACAAAGCACGTCATACACAAAACAAATTTATTTTGGCTGGAGAATATGCCCAGAATTCTCAAATAATGTTGGCATATGTCATCCGAAATTGTTTCATAATGTCGCGAGATTTACTTGCAACTGAATTCTTCCTGAATCCTGAGTGAGGAGGGAAACAGATGAGGTGGTGAAGTTAATTACTTCCTCAGGCGAAACCTAAACAGTTGTTTGTAAGGGAGCGTTTCTGCTGATCCAGCTGTTGTAGCATACCAGATTAGCTATAACTGCAATACAGGCCCGTAGCCAGGTTTTCAGGTTTGGGGGACAAAATACATTTTTAGGAGGGCAGAATTTTGTTTTTATTTTAGCCTATGTTTACAACAACTTTTTCTGGGCACAACAAAATTTTGGGGGCAATGCTTACTGGTGGCTACGGGCCTGGATCGCGGTACGAAAAAGTGGAAGACCACTGGTCTACAGGACTAATTTCCAGAGTTCACACAGACTGAATCAACGTCAGAGCAAAAAGGAGTGCGAGCGAGAGTAAGAACGAAGTGAAACAAATTTATCTACAACAATATACCATTGCATTGTCGTTAATTGCAGCTATAGTGTGTTGAAAACACTGCCGATACTAAAATGTGAACGATTGAACGTAATGACTAGCGTAGGGGGAGAGTGACGTTTGTAGTGGGCATCCGACAAGGGTATGTGCTGAACAGGTGTGGAGCGATTGGTACCAGGCCCGTAGCCACGGGGAGGCATTCGGGGAAATGCACCCCCAACATTTTGTACCCAGAAAATATTATATTTTTTCTCCCTCAAACCATACAACCTGGCTACAACATTGCATTGCCGTTAATTTCAGCTATAGTGTGTAGAAAATATGCCGAACAGGACGGGGCTGCACAATGGACTGAAATCGCTGCAGCTTTTGGTTAGAAAATGTTTTCAAAGATTTCCAACTCTTTGGAATGCGTCCATTTGTTGCTAGAGCATGATTCACATTTTCCTAATCATGGATTTGAAGTTATATTATCAGAATGTTATCGTTATAAACTGCAGATGGAGTCCGCTAATACATGCCTCATAATCAAAACTCGTAAGCCATACCAGTTGAATAGTTTTTCAGAGCCGGCGCTAGCTCGCTTTTAGTGATACCGCCAAATCAGTAGAATTCGTGCATCCATGGAACTGGTGGTCCCATAGCAAGCGGTTCTATTTCGACTCGGTGCTCCCTTGAAAAAGATGACCTTTTACAGGCATTCATAGTAAGCGATGCCCTGTAAGCACTTTCTGTCACAGCGAAGTTGCGGAGTAAATTCCAAAATCTAACCTAAACTGAAAACTTTAATGCAATCTAAAACTAAATATTTACTGCATAAAAGACCATCAATTTCCCTGAAGTTTCAAAAAATTAGAGGAGACATTTCTTGCCATTTCTTTCGCATTTTTTTGTAGTATTTTCCGGTGATTGAGGGCTTTTTATATAGCAATCTACTATTGCGATCGGAAAGCCCGAGCGGCAAATGCGCAAAGCTTCACGCTGTGGCAGCAACCAACAACAGATATCACTCTCCACGAACGCTAGTCATTACGTTCAATCGTTCACATGTTGGTAACGGCAGAACTCACACGCCACGATCAGTATTATTGCTTGTTCGCGCCTCATATATAATGGGTGTTATTCTCCGCGCACATTCCGTTCGTGGTGAACCGCGCCTTCAGCGCAAAGCCAGCGGAGAGGTTGTAACACTACATCCGGTTCAGTGCCGTGGCAAGGCAGCCAATTATCCGCCGGTCGGGGGGGCCCCGACCATTCGTAGGGGCCCCACAATGTATATTGTATTAGTAAGTTAGAGCCGCAGGTTGCACACCTCTGTCGTACAGTTGATGCAAGTACGGCAACTACATGAGACAGGTAAATTACATCATAAATAATTTCCTATCACATCACAAGAAGAGAGGTTTGTTTCGCTTTATTGATTGTAACAACTAACAAGTGATAAAGTTAGTTTTCGCTTATTTGGCATTGGCAGTTCATTAAAGTTATTTTCTGCTAAGTCAGGGGCGGACAAATGCCAGTAATTTTAGGGGGGGGGCGATTCCAGTGATTTTTGGTCGTGAAGAAGCGGCTTGCCTGCGCACTTACGCACTCGGCTAAAGGAAGCTCCCAGTAGCTTTCGTGCTACTGGGGATGTTATGCTTAGCGCGTCGCATGTGGCAGCTACCGCGCTGCTACAGTAGTAAAATCTCATAAGGGCTTCTCTACAGTAAGAGAGATGAAGTATAGACTACTTCACAACACTACTGTGACAAAACAATGGACGAAAAATGGTCTTTAATCGCGAATGCTGTTTTCTGAATATTATAAAACGTGGTGATTAAAGTTGCTTTCATAGGTTTTAGGGGGAGGGGGCGATCGCTCCCCTGGATTCGCCCCTATCCTAAGTTGTACATTATTATTTTAGCTTGGTTAGGTTTTGAAATAGCACTGCTCAAGGGGCTAATTTGCAACTGGCTCGAAAAAGCACGCATCTGTCTAAATGCTTGCTGATATTAAAGAGCCCCATTTGGATTTTTTTGGGGGTCCCAACAGCGTTTCACACGGCTCTGATCCGGTTAACCATCATTTCTCAAGTTAGTTTCTGAATGTTGGCTGGTGGGCCCCTACAGTGGCCAGTGGGCTCCTTTCAGCTAAGTTCCAGACGTGGATCAAACCTTAAGTTACGCCAATCTTTATACTGTGAATATATTCAAACGCTGCGGCACATTCGGGTCTGTTGCAACGGAGAGCATTCGCGGGAACTACCCAACTTAAATGTTTTTCCTCACATAACTCTTTGGCGCATTTCTATACACAGCATGATCATAATCATTGCATTCTATACTCCTGTTACTAGTCTCTAGGCCAGTGTTTTTCAACCTTTTCGTTGCAGCGGAACCTTCCGCAAATGTTTGCATTGCTCATGGAACCCTATGCAATGATCCAAGTGTCCATTCCACTTTCCGTAATAAACCTGTGAAACAGTGGTATTGCTACAAACGCAGAGAAATGCGGTTGCGAATTTCGTCCCAGACAATTTCGGCGGAACCCCCGGCAGCCACTCACGATAGATACCCTGAGGTTCCACAGAACCCCGGTTTGAAAAACACTGCTCTAGACCTATATCCCTTGGCACCTCGTTATCGTTATCATCACGGCGACATACTGAGTATATTTTGAATATCAACCGTACAACAGTGTTTAGCCATCTGGTTTCCACCAAGCCCGTAACCAGGTTTTATGGTTTGAGGGAGAAAAAATATAATATTTTCTGGGTACAAAATTTTGGGGGGGGCATTTCCCAGAATGCCTCCCCGTGGCTACGGGCCTAATAGCAATCACTCCACGCCTGTTCAGCACATACCTTGTCGGATGCCCACTACAAACGGTTGTGCACCGAACTCCCGCAATAATCCCCAAAGGATCTCACGAGGAACCCGGTGGTATGCTGTCTTAAGGTTGACAAAACATGCGTAGACGTCTTTGGCATGTGCTTAGTATTTCTCGAAATTTTTCTGGAGAGTGAAAGTTTGGTCTGTCGTGCTTGTTACGTACAAGTTGCAATCATTTCGCTCCCCCGACAATATCAACTGATTGCGGCCAGTTGCGTAACTGACGGAGGCGAGCCGCCCTCTGACATGCTAAATGTAAAAACTGGACACCCTTTAGTCGACATTTTTGTATTTAGTATTTTTTGGTATTCAGGGGATTATTTTTTTGCGCTTGTCGGGTGTTTTCGTTTTTTTGTAGCTAGCATAGATATCCGCGACATTTGGTTTCACTATTTCTCAATTTTTTTTCTGAGTTTTGGCTAGTGACCCCATTCAGGGGCCAGTTGGCCCCTTTCAGCTAAGGTTTGCTGCCCCTCCGGATCAAATCACTAGTTACGCAACCGCCTGTCGACTTGCGGCGATGTTTTGTCATTATTTGCCACACCGAGTCCTTTCCACCTCACACCAGAACAGCAACCAAGCAACAGCCGCTTTGCTAAATGAAAAATCAAATATGAAAATCACTAATTTTGCTTTATTAGATTTCTACTTGACAACAATATACCAACACGCCATGACTCCATGACTTTTTTCATCTATATCCCAGTAAGGCAGGAAATGAGCATCCGCAACCTGACAGGAACATTAAAGATTTACACGATTCAACTTCGAGCTTTCGGGTGTGGAGCTTCGCTGTGAGCGAGTTTTGCGTTGCGCTTATCCACAAACCCGCGGTATATACGTTCTTGCCACCAAACTTTTATTGCTTAATAACTTGGAACAAACCGATTGTCTGTGATTAAAATTTACACAGACGCCATTTTCGCATTGGCGACTTGTTTTCCAACAGGTGCAAGCAGTTAACATGCAATAATGCACAAACCATCGTGCAGAACAAAGAGTGACCACTCTGCTTCAGACCAAGGACGCGATCACCTCGCGACTGTCGAGTCTCAAGTCTCGATGACGCAACCACAAGTCGGGGGAAGTCCCTATTCTGCTGCAAACGTCAGATACGACGCCGTGACGCAAACAAATACACTTTCAAAGTTTTTTTTTATTATTACACAACAAAAACGACGCGTCCAGTACAAGGCCGAACCGTGCTTCAAGTCCTGCTACGGTTTGGAACAACAGCATGCATCAAGCGGTGACGTCATCGGCGCAGCGGTGACGTCACACGTAATTTTCTAATATCGTTGTTTCGCCCACATCATGCTTCGCACGAACTCAAAGGTCGACACTGGTTGATTCGTGACCCAACTCGTCCTCGCGCCCCTACTCGTCGGCGTCCTTGTCCCAGTCGCCGGACTGTTTGGGCGCTTTGGGGCCACCGGCCGGCTTGGCCATTATGATCTGGTCCACGCGCAGTACGGTGACCGCGGCGTTGGTGGCCAACCTGACCGCCCAGTGCTTGACGAGGTAAGAGTCGAGAATCTCCGCTTCCACGGCGTCAATCATGTCCCCGGTGTCGATGTCCACCCCCATGTTCGCGCCACCTTCCGCCTGAACATGATGGAGAAAAAGAAAGGAGTTGTATTACAGCACTACTTTCTTTTTCGGTCATGTGGCCAAATTTTCGACAAAAATTATGTCAATTCAGTTATTATGGACCAGTTATTAATGTTTCCAGCCATGTTTTAATGCTGCTACTGAACAAAGTACTGAAATGTCTCAAGCGAAAAGAGACCTTCCGCCTGGGCCTGATGAAGACAAGAAACGAGTTGTAGTCCAGCATTTTTTTTTTCGGTCACGATCCGAATTTTCGAAAAAAAAAAGAAAGTATAGTCAGAAGAGGCAGCTCAGTGTCGGTTTTAATACTGTTACGGCGCAAGTTACTGAAATGCCTCAGCGAAAAAAAACAAGGCGAAGTATATTTGTTTAAGAAGGCGCAGGTAGTTTTTCACATTCGCATGCGATGACGTCAGCTTCGCTTACCCTTTTTCCCTAAGTCAACCATTCACTGAGGTTACCTCTCTTTTGTATGAGTCCACAAAAACAAACCGAATTTCCAGCACCCTTTTCAGCATTAAGCGGCTTCTGTTGTTTTGCTTCCTTCACGTCAGTGTTTCTCTCAACTTGGCCCGCTGGTGGGCCATGGCGCAGTTGAGTGGGCCACAGAGTTAGGATAATACCTTTATCTTTATCTAGACATCTAATCATTGCAGCGTGGGAAGGCATTGATGATGGTGTTCAGAAACACGTTTTGCCCCTACAGGCATACAGGAATAAATTTGCACTTTACAATGATGTGTGTTTGTTCATGCGTATAAAAGCATTGCTTTTGCTAACAACGTAGTGGGCCGGGCAATTTTTACCATAAGGTATCTGGGTCACGCAAGTGAAAAGGCTGAGAGAAACACTGCTTTACACGGAGTTTCGCCAAACCTCGTGGTTTTCTTAACAGGATATGAGTCAGGTTATTAATGCTTGAATGAACACCGCTGCACGGGGTAAACACACTGTTCACCCGACCAGCCAACAGATAAGAATGAAACAAATTACATGGAACGATGCGACATTCGTTAAGAAATAGATACAGAAGGGAGTTAAGACGCAGAAGATGGGTAGAAGTTAAAAGTGAAGGTGGAATGTCAGCTAAAACATTAGCAACATTAACGTATTGAAATGTTCTCTATGATGCAAGCCGTTTGCTGATGTAAAAAGCACTTTGCAAGCACAAGTCGACCCAGCAGATTGCATTGCACGCTAATGATTTCAAATCACAATGACCTGCAATTAAAATATTGAGGTTTGCCAGGAATTTGAAAACAGCAGTGTTTACCTGGTGAATTTGAACACAGCAGTGTTTACCTGGTGACTTTGAAAACAGCAGTGTTTACCTGGTGACTTTGAAAACAGCAGTGTTTACCTGGTGACTTTGAAAAC
>JGI24159J19872_10010802_pt1 | contig 11985 bp, 11 predicted proteins | sample Ectturendosymbi4_FD_19872 | JGI IMG/M metagenome (IMG submission 19872) | reverse complement strand
AACCAGGCGTGAATACAAATACGTTTGATGGTAAACTGAGCGTGAAATCGAGCGATACCAGGCGGGTCTAAGTTTCTTAATTGTTAACTTGGGCGTGCCTTGGACACATTCCTACCAAAGTAACCAGTGCTCCCGCGGAATTGTCCTAAAAGGCAAACTTGAATGCCACCCTATCAACGTGTGCTGTCGGAAGAGCTCTTGCGAACCTTTTCCTTTGCCACCACTCGTGCCAAAGTAGTGAATAGCGGTAGCGGTAAAATGGTGATAGCTTGCTGCCCCATCCGTTATTTCTTTCAAAAAAGAGCGACGCTCCCCCTGACGCTACTGGAAAATTAGCTCGCTACAGTAGCTCGCTATTTTTGTAGCTCGCTACTGCCCAGCTCTGTGTATGCATTTCGACAGCAAGCAAGATAATGATTAACTTGCTAGCTATACCTGTTTGGTCAGTCTGCGTTCGTAATTGGTGAAGAATAGATTTATAAGAAAACTACACAAAGTAAAAGATTTTTACAACAGCAAAAGCTTAAATTTGGCAAAAACATTGGAATTATATTAACGTTGAATTATGTTTGCCTGTCTCAGAACAAATTTCTAGATATAACAAAGTTGGGTGCAGTTGTGGTATCATCAATCGTTTATGCAGGATATTCATATGAAATGAAAGTGATGGTGAGCTGGTTGTTTCCAAAGATGGTGTCAAAACGACAAGTCAGTTGCTTAATGTTGTGTGTGAAAACATCGAATGTCTGTCATGAATAGAAATTTTTAGACGCGATCACACTGGTTGATGTCTATGATTTTACAGAAAACATAACAGTTTCATGCTGATTGCCATCGTCTTGTATAGAGGAGCACGGATAGTTGTTGTGTTTAACCCTATAAACACCAGCTGTGTAGGCTAGCTGTGTCCAACAGAAATTGCTTACTGAGCCAAAAATTATGTCGATATCGTAACGAGGGCAGTACATTGAATGACATATTAATGAAGGCCGCGCATTGAATGATTACTTTGATCTTAGCAAACTAAAATTTAGATTAAGCGAATGTACTGAATACGTTCGAATCCTGACTGCAATAGTAACGACTGGTTAACACCTTTAACCACTCCGTAAGTGTGACTTCATAGGTAAGTGTAGTGCCAATGGAACAAGGGTAGAAATCGGAAAACTAGTAAAGTAAAAAGTTTTGCAACAAGGTGTCGGTGGACATTTATAGAAATCGCGCATCACGCGGTACAGACGTGATAAAGTGGTACTGAGGACCACCTGCATCAAAAATGTCAAATTTAAGATTCTCAAACTAAGGACAGGTTGTCAGGATATAGGCTACTTATGCTAGAGCGAAAGCCTAAACTGGAGCACACAAAACCTTCGAATGGGCCTCATGCGGCCCACAGGCTGCGGGTTGGACATAGCTGGTGTTGCAGACTACCGGCAGTGATCGGTCTACAGTTCTGCACCCCTTTTTACACGAACGTTCAGGACTGATTGCAACAAGTCAGGAACAACTATGCAGTTTTCTGTTAATGCTTTTACGCCTTACTGTTTCCATAACGTGGTAGTTTCATTACCGTATAGTTACTTTCATAGATTGTATACATTTGCATGATTTCGTCATAGACAAATATGCCTCTTTAATATCTAGGGTTTCTGTGAAAAGATCGCATTGAAAAACTTTTTTTAAATGGGACGCAGAACAAAAAAGTTTGAGAAACCCTGCTCTAGGGAGGGTCGCGGGGGGCAGCAGCCCTTGGAGGACTTGGAACACCTCACGGTCAACAGTAATTTCAAGTAGTTTTGCTGGCTCCACACAAAGACGGGACCAAGCAAGGCCGGAGATGTAGTCACTCCACTTAGTCTTTGGACGACCTCTTTCCCGTGGGTTTATCCAGCAGGACTTGCCTCCCAGTTATTGAAAATTTTCGATTGAACATAGCATGAGACGGCGCAATTTTAACCTGGGATCGAAGGAAATGGTCTTGACTGGAGAGAAAGGCTCAGGGACCGGGGTAATATCCCCAAGTAGTTATGTGAAAAAAACTGATTTCAAGACAAACGCAAGGACATTTAGCACTCTGGATTTTACCTAAACTGAGTAAAAATTTTATAAATTTGCCCACTCCTCAACCAAATATCCAAATTTTTGAGGTTACGAGTCTAGTTTTTTTTACAGCTACGAAACGTTCTAAGCACAAAATCTAAGGAGTTGAAAATATTTTTGAAAAATAATTTTTAATCAACAAATTGCTGCCCCCTAAAAGGTGCCGCCCGAGACCCCCAGGGCTTCTCTTGCTGCGCCATTGCGGTAGCTAAATGATATTTTTGAATAACACAGAAAACGCTGGCGAAACGATGGGGTCTGCATTTTTTTGGAAGACAACACCAGGGGTCCTCCATGACAAAAATATTGAAAACCACTGACGCATTGTTTCTGAGTTGCTTGACGTCACTGCATATCATCCACGACCTACTTGGCAGTAATTTTGTGCCTTGCGATACAGCAATCAAATCTGCTTAACTTTAGTTGAGACTAAGTGTTGAAACTATTCGAGAATTCGTTCTTGCTAGACCAGCTACTCGAGAAAATTTCTGAAATTGCAGAACTTTACGGGTGAGAATTTAGTTGTGAAAGAGTATGCACGAAGTTTCATGAAAGCATAGCAAAAAAAGAAAAACTGATTTTAAGATTGTGGTAGAATACTTGAAAATATTTACCAATGTACAAAAAAGCTTTTACTCTGCGATCATTTAAGTTGTGAAATTGCATTAGTCTGGTGGTCCTTGCAACAAGCGCTGTCAACCAAAGGAGATTTGGTGCCCTTCATCGGCCGCGGTAATGGCTTCCAAGGACGATATTGCAGTCACAACGTAGCTGGTGTGTGTAGTTTCACATGCACCAGTACAAAGCTGATTTAGGAAAAGTGCCAAATGTCGTCAGTGAATGTTTTATCGCGACGAGGACAGCAATAACGTGCGCATTTGGACGTTTGTGAACGCACTGAGCTCTATAAACTGTCGCAGACACCCTATGACACATTTCACAAAAGTTATCTTCCGCTTTTTTAATCTACGTTAAAGAAAAAATTCTTATCTCATTGCGCAGTTTCAGTTCATTGAGAAGCATGATTGAACAGGTAGTTGACATGAACACTCAAGTCAGTGTTGAGGCTACTTTTGTTTAAAATACACGAAGGATCTTTCAAGTACAGAGTTACTGTCGGTTTACTTGTAGTTTTAGCTCTTCTTGCAACCTTTCGAATTTAACTTGAATAAAGCTTTGCTGTTATTTTCGTTTTTCGTTCTTCAAATCGAAGCAATTACGTATGACTACTTTAGACATTTGCGTTGCTGCACAAGAGTGCTACAAGTCATGGCAACATTTGAATGTTTGCAGGCTTGAATATGAACTTCAGTAACGACTGCTAACTCTTTCTAACAGTTCTTGAGATTACATCAAGCCAGTGGAGAACAGTGATTGGATTTGGTTTTCAAATGGGTTATGTTGCTGGTTACACGATATTGTCTGGCTTTGTGTACCAATGGCGAAACTGTCATGGATTGCAAGTAACTTGTTTGAAATACTTTTACGAATGAGGCAACGTGCATAATTCATATTACCGTTCAGATGCACAATTATCCTTTTAAATGTGCTTCATGTTAAAGATACAGTCTTTCAATCCTTTGATTAACTCGGTTAGCTTTTGAAGTAGAATTTTTGCCATGAGATCCAAAATTAGTAATCTCTTTGTCAAATGAGGATTCTTTCCTGAGAATAATGGCAAACCGCAATGAAGTTCCACCTGGGGCTAAAAAACGCCTTCGACGGCCATTTTTTCAAACTGAAATACAAGTTTAAGCTTACGGGAGGACCTTTGCAGAATTTTGTCTAAATTTTGCAAGTTTTAATGGAATTTCCAAATTTTTTTTTGAATTAAGTTAATAGGAAAAATAAATCATTCATTTTTTCAGAACAATGGTATCACTCAGAAAATCATCGTTCCAGACATTAGAGAAATATCAATTATTTTCAAAATATCCAAAAACTGTGCAACGTCCTTGCAAAAAATGTCAAGAGTTTGCTTTCGGCGCCTGGGACATCGCATGCCCTTCTGGAAACGCCCCAGCCGCGGAGCCCTTTTGATGAATTGGAGTATTTGCAAACAGCAGATTATTACAATGTTTAAATGAAATTCTAATCAACTGTTAATAGCCCCTCTTCACTTATTTTTTCTTTATCCGACTCAAGACGTCAAGCCACGATGCTGTGTTTTGAAATTCGCTTGATGCGAACCCCACAACATTTCGTTGAAAGGTTGATTTGGAATGAAAGAGCGAGTCTCTTTCACCATTTTCACGGTAGCGATCCGCATGATTTTAGTTCAAAATAGCAACTTATTTGGCATCTTTTGAAACAGTCATTATCTTATCATACATATGTTAACACCGGCGATGCTGAAAGTAATTTGTACCATATGATAAAATTAATATTGAATGTATACAAAAAAGCTAGTCTACCATAACTATCACAAACCGTTGTCAGTCATCTTATAATTATCATGATGTGTTTGGCTCTTAGCTTCTCAACCTTAGCGTTATTTCTGACGGTAGAGTTGCAACAATGATATTTGAGGCAAAATATTTCTTTTGTTTCTCACCTAACGATAAACGCAAGATATAACACAGCTTATTCGGGATTGGAATGATTTTATTTCATTCTGAGTGTATATGGAAATAAAAAGAAAGTTCACAGAACAACTAATGATAGGACACTGTAATTATTGCCAGATTTGCGTAAATCATTCGGCAAATTCAGGAATTTCTTAAGCTTCATTATTCTTCCTGTTTAAACCAGTCTACATTGAGCAGTCAATATTGCTATTTCTAGCTCAAGCCGTCCAATCACTTTCGAGTTTTAAATTTTTTGCTGCAAAACGTGTGACAATAAAACGATGTAAAAGGGTAGCCTAAAAAAACTGATTTGAAGTTTTCTATCTGAAGTTTTGAGTGGTCAGTCTGTTAGGCAATCACAGATATGGTGTTCTGGAGCTAAAAGGTCGGGAACTTAACAGAATATACCCGATTTTGTCATTGTGAATATGAGTGGCTGCAAGTATAATCAGCCTGAAAGTGTATTGATGTGTTGAAAAGTTTTTTTTCCCTTCTGAAATGATCTTCAAATCTAATTCCAAATAAAATCTTCACAAAGAATCAGAAAAAAACTGACTATTTACTTAAATTTATTCATTAATTATCAGTTTAAGTCAGAAATATCGTACACTACTATACTTCATTGAAATGTTCGCAAAAACTACTTTTTCTGGAAAAGTGCACATGTCTTCTGACTTGTTCCATCATTTTCCTTCTTTCTAGCTTATTTTACTTTATTTTTTGTTTGTCTGATAAAACGACTTTCCAGATTACATGTGCATTTTATCGCAAAGTATAGCAGATGATATTGAAACGATTGTTCAAAGAAACCGAAATTTGATACTGATGAAACTCTGTGTGAACAATTTTTTTTATTCGTTTCGTGAAGTTTTGCAGTAGAGTATTTTGAGTAGAAGCATAACATCACTAAACTCTGCATTCAAACGCAAAGTCGCTTCCTCTTTAGGTATCGACCATTTGGGAACTTTGTTGTTAGAATCTCTTCCAAAAGCTTATTAGGAAGTTGAGCGTTAAGCAACTTCCACATAGAAACGTTGTTTGCACATGCTTGTTGGAACCAGCCTACAAACATATTTTTTCCGCATGTTTTCAGCTTGCTTTGGCTTTATTTAGCTTACCTCATGCAATTGTTCTGTTTGTTGTACCCAAGTCACCCAGATGGTTTTTTCAAACAACAAGGCTGTAGAAGGCAAAGGGTTAGTAAATTACGTTACAGATGTTGCCAACCTTGTCTTTTCTAGGGAAGCTTGGATTACATCGCTGAACACGAACTGGTTTTGCAAATATTGCTACGCTATTAACTTTTTTCTCTTTCCTCGCAGTAAAGTTGCAATTCAAAATATATAATCTGAATAAAATCCTACGATCCATTTCGATATGTTAATATTTGAACAATGTTAACCCATGGGCCGATAGCCACTACAGTGGCTCTGAAACCATCTTTTTGGTGATTTTTGGTCATAACTCACAAACCGGAAGAGATTCGACAAAACGTTAGGCGTTAATGGAAAATGTACTGCACAGCTCATGCTACGATGTAATTTGTGCGCATATGTGACGTCATTCTGACGTATGAGAGGGGCTAATCCGATTAAAGCCATTTGCAAAAAATGAAATGGTTGTAGCCACCAAGACTTGCCTTGCCAAATTTTCCTGGGACATTCTGGACACGTGGAAAACCGCCGTAGCTGAGATCTGGCTCGACATTCAGAGCTTTGCGAATTTTACAGATGCGCACTTTGTCACGAAATGTAACACCGTGAACTCTTCGCAAAAATCCCATCTCTGCCTCTTGCACTTGAGATAACACTCTCTCAGTCGTTACCGAGATTCACGGCCATAGCTGAGGATCGGAATATAGACCGATTTAAAACTGACAACTTTGCGGCGGCTGAGATCTCCCGCTTTGTTGCACAGAACGATATTGCTCACGGCGAACCGCATTTGCTTTACCAAATCCTAGTATCAATCTCCTTGTTCCGCCTTCCGTCACTTAACAATACCACCCCAAGGTACTTCAACACTTCGACCTGCTTGCCGCTCACTTGCTTGCTGCGGAGGCTCACTTGGGTTTATGGAGGGACATACCACCTTTTGTATTGTTAGTGTTGATTTTCGTTCCCGCTTTATCATACACAGCGGCAAACCAATCAAACGCATGTCGAAGGCCACATCGGAGGTGTACTGTAAGCAGCACCAAATCGTTCACAGACTGTTGACTCTGCAGCATCCAATAGTGCCGCCTTTGTCGACTTGACTGTAGCTGCTTATCTTTATCATATTATTGGCTGTGGAGATGAATAGGGAGAGCACACAGCCTTGTTGTAGTCCAACATCCACATGAATGGTTGTGATTTATTTCCCCCGACATTGACGCAAACTTCTGATCAGGAATACAATGATTTGATAGTCAGTTGCAGGAGGCTGTCAACATTGTACTCCCGCAACACTCCCCGAAGCTTTTCACGAGAAACCGGCCTTATGCTTTCTCAAGGTCGACAAAACGTGTGTAGGCGCCTTTGGAATACTCCCAAGAGTTCTCGAAAATTTTCTGGGGATTAAAACTTAGGTTTGTAGGCTTCGGCCAAGAAGAAACCCCAACAGGGTAGTATGATCTTTTGGTGCAATTATCTCGCTGCATCTTTTTTCAACGCACTTGCCATACACATTTCCTGGGAGGCTAAGGAGAGAGATACCACGGTTATTGGTGCATTTACTCTTGTCTCCCGTTTAGTTTATGGGGATGATCACTTCAATCTGTCGAACTTTCGGTGCCTTCCCAGAAAACCAGACCACTTGACACACACGAGTAGACCAAAGAGCTCTTTTGTTGAAGCTTTGAGGATTTCAAATCGGATTTCATCGCAGCGTGTAACCTTCTCAGCCTGCAGTGTTGATAGGAGGAATTCGGCTGTAGTGATGGTATTTTCCTCCCACAAATGTACTTCGTGTGTATCAGATGGTGTGATAGTAACCGGGTTTGAAACATCGTTAAAATACCCTCTCCATCTGCCAAGCATGTACCTCCCATTTCAGAGTAGGACATAATTGGTCTGTGATGGATGTAGCAGTATGTGGTATTTTGCCGTGAAGACGCCGGAAGTTTTGCAAGAAGTGAAGAACTCTTTGTTGGCTTGCCAATAAATGGAATCCGGCTTATGTCTCAAATTCTCCCAAGATGTGATTTGGGACGTTTTCACAGTGAGAATAGCGGACTTTCACGCATCACCATACATTGCACGCAAGGAAGATATGACTGTCTTCTGAAGCCAGGTCTTGTAGGCTACTTTATTTGCCTGAATAACATCTTTCACTTCTTGGTTCCACCAACGAGAATACTTTTCTACCATAATTTGTCACACCGAGTCGTTTCCATCCGCATACCCATGCGGCAGAGGAAGCAACAACTGCTATGAACAGCTTCCACTCCACCTCTGCGTCCGCTGTGCTTTGCGGGAGTTCTGGGAACAATGACGATACGCTGTCCATGAAAGTCTTTCATACATATTTTGTCCTCCAGGGTATCCCACTCCATTCGACAGGATCTACTTGTCCTGCACGTTTGTGTACACCCGGTTGGTTTTTCAAGAAGGAAGTTGCAGACTATACCAGGTGGTGATCAGTAGACGGCTCTGCACCGTTTTTGACATGAACGTTCAGGACTGATTGGAACAAGTCAGCTGAAACTATGCGGTAGTCAATGAGTGATCGTTGACCCAACGAATTTCTACACCAGCAGGTGTAGGCCTACTTGTGATAATCTCTGTGTTGGAAGAAAGTGTTCATGATGCACAGTGTGTTGTTACAGCACAGTTGCAGCAGGAGTCTTCCGTTATCTTTTACATCAGCATCAACATATAGGCGGATCATACCTTTCCATACGCAGACATCGTTCCTAACGTGCACGTATGTCTCCCACAAAAAGACCGTGGATTCTTTAGTTTTAACCTTTCGCAGGGTATAACGAGTTTCTTCTATGAATTCTGGGTACAGGACACTTGGATTTCGGGTGTATACCTGCATCAAACACAGGGAGCGCCCCAACAACTCAACCTCAACATACATACCCTTCCTCCTGGTGGCATCCATTCTTTAACACAATTTGCCAGCTGAGGGCTTGCAGGTATACCCACTCCAGCCTGGACAAACTGTGGTGGCTCAATGCCGGAGTAGAAGAGTTTCTATCCATTGTCCGACGCAAAAGTGATAGAACCACTACGGTGACTGATCAAAGTTACGCGCATAACCGTTATGATGTGTTTTTCTTCTTCACAGACCAGAACGGATTCCTAGCTTTATACAGCTTGGTATACTGTAATTAATTGCGTTCACAGTAAAACAATACAGTACGAGTACACAACTCAATATAAAATACACTGTAGCAAAAATGAACTTGTTAATGTCTTTTTCATAGTTCAATACTGTAATTGTGACTTCGGTCTTCATTTATGTTTTTTTCTTTTGAGTATGTCCGATTTTTCTGCTTGGATTCAGGTTGAAACAATTTATGAAGTTGTGGCGTTATTAAAGGTTCAACTTGAGAGTTCCACCGTACAAATGCATTGCTGCTTTTTGTTGAAATATCTGAAATGCTTTAGATCAGGGGTGGGTAACCTTTTTACTATCACGGGCCGCATGAATTGTGCATTATCGCTGGCGGGCCGCAAAATCAATTAACTTTATCCTGAAATTCTACCTTTGTCTAACTATGGGGAAAAGTAAATTATCTTAACTTACTCTTCGTGTTGACGCAATGTTGTGCTCTAACCGGGGTAACAGTAAGTGTGATGCGGGCCATATCAAATGTTCACGCGGGCACCAGGTTCCCCCTCTCTGCTTTAGATCGTTTCCTTTTTCTAAGTCTTGTAGTCAGTTCTTCATTGTCTAGAGTTACGAGATGATTCATATAGGGACTACAAAAGATTCCCGACATTAGTCAGCGTAGGCATTGACATTTCAAAACGCAGAGGTCGAAATTACGGCAAACCTGCTACCATGTCGGGTTATTCAACGGAGTTTTTTAATTTTGAGGAACCGTCAAATCATGGTACTCTACACCAAACAGATGACGTCACTAGTTGACGTGTTTTGGACGTTAAGCCCCACACCAATAAATATAAAAATAGCTATATAACCAACAAAAAATAAAGTTTGTAGCCGTCATCCCATGATAGATTTCTCTCGAACTTTCCAATACTGAACTCCAAATCAGATTCTGGGCAATCGTTTTGGATGTAACAGACGTGCAAAGTATTTGGTATATTTTTTCATATTTTTCTCACCAAAGCATTTTTCCCACAGAGCTTAAAACTAATTTTTCTAAAATATTTCTAATCCGAGTTTTAAATAGTCTTCTCAAGCTAGTAAATAGCTGAAATCCGATAGAGTGGCATTAAGGAACAATTTTCAGAAAAGACAAAAATGTGCATAAAAGAACAAACCAAGCATACAAATCACATCAATTCTCTCAAAATTTCAAAAGCGAAAATCCCTTTTTTTACTTCGACAGGAACTATGTCCATATGCCCTTTCAAAAATGTCTTTGTTGTCTCTCTTTTTATCGTTGACTGTCAACGGCTCATGAGTTATTACCACTGTGTTAATTATAGTGCCACACTTGGTTTCTAAGAGGGTCACAAAAAATCAACTTAGTCCGAACCAATTCGATGAATGGACTTTTTGCTGGTTCTGATTAGATAACGTCCTTTAAGTTTTCCAAGTCATAAAAGGGTTTGAAAATGATTCCAGGTAAGCGTGATACACAATCTTGACCAAAGTCCAAAAACGATATAAATAAACAAAACAGAACAAACAAAAAACAGAAAAGTATATAGACTTTTCTCAAAAACTTTAACTGTAAAGGTATAAACATGATTTTTTAATCCGAATGTAAATCAAAATCCCCTTTCAAACATGCTAGATTGTCTTTGTACCGCAAACGATTCGTGAGTTACGACCAAAAATCACTCAAAAGGCTTTTCAATACCGCTATAGTGGCTTTCCATCCTGAAGCAAAAAAATGAAAAATCACGATAACGGTAATGCTTTGTTTCAACAATGGTGAAACACTCTGTATCAAAACTAATAAAGAAAAATTTTGTGTTTGACTTGCTTCCATCTGTGCTTTTGTCAAATTCACAACGGTGTTCTCAACTGCCACCACTGAAAAGCAACACCTGATGCAGCAGTCTGTGTCCTGTGTTATAGAAGCTTTGTGTTATCCACGTTGTCAACTCTTAAAAGCAAAATGTTTCAACTGCCAGTGTCATAGCACATCGGTTGAGCAATCTGAATACCTCTGGATCAAGATATAAAGAATTTTCTTAAAATTGTTATATGTCATTTGTTCAACTCTGATTTTTTTCTCATGCTTGGTGGTTGCGCAATGAGACAGGTTGTCCGCAAATTTGCCAAGTGCAACAAGGTAGATCTTCTAGAACCGTTGATATTGGGAAGAAGCTGAAAATTCCTCCGAAGTAAGCAACAGTGTTTGTTACGTCATGTCGTATCGCATTTCTAAACTTTTTTTTATCTTTAACTAACATGAGACGAGCAAAATTACAACCACATTTGATTTAGAAACCCGAACATTTGATTTAGATACAACGATTAGAAGCTGAACGTTTGATTTAGAAGGATGCGATAATTAAAAGTGCGAGATATTCCGCAAGCTTTCGAAGAATCAGCCAACTTGGCTCTGCTTTCGTGACATGTCTATAGTCGAGTGGTTATTCTCCGCAAAAGCGACGAAGTCTAATCAATCAGCAATTTTTTGAAAGAGGAAATTGATTTTACATAACTCTAGGCATCTTCAGTCCTGAGATCGATTCTTTTTGAATAAGCTGTTGAATTTTTGTAGAATGGGTGTATATGAAGATTGTATATAAAACATAGCTGAAACATCGTCTATTTAAAAACAAGTTGCTAAACACAAAAATTTTGTGATGAATGCAATTTAATTGCCTATCTGATAAGAAATGCCTTCCACCAAACCTTCCAATCGGAGGAATCGGCTAAATTACTTAAGGGATTATTCGGTCTCATAACTGCAAATCTTGGGAATACGTTCAGCTATGTGCATAGCTAGCATTTGCTTTTATTGCTTCGAACCCAGGTGTCTCCACTAAAAATTTCAATACAATGCAAGGATACTTGAGTAGAAACAGGAATACTTGAAAGCATCGATTGACGTTTGACAAACTAAATTTCGTGGCACGGCAAACTCAAGACTTTTTCATGTAAAAACTATATTTTTGTCCAAGCCAGAGGTGATTGTCATTTTGAAATTTAAAGAATATAGTCAGTTGGGGCAAAAAAA
>JGI24159J19872_10010799_pt1 | contig 11987 bp, 7 predicted proteins | sample Ectturendosymbi4_FD_19872 | JGI IMG/M metagenome (IMG submission 19872) | reverse complement strand
GCGGAGGAGCTAGGGCGTTGGTAAGGCAACTGAAATTGCTGGTTTTAGGTTGAAATCAAAGTACGAATATATCGTACCCCGGTTCTCAAAGTGTTAAGAATACTGCCACTAGTTCTGGTCTCCGAATGGAGGCCTGGGGTCGAATCGCGCTTCTGACACCATGTTGTGTTGGGTGGGGTTCAGCATATACAACATACAAGTGCCTTCGACAAGCATGCATGAAACAACTGACGCTCACTGCCACACATGCTAACGGTGCACTGGTTTCCCTGAGGGTGTATGCGGATGATTACATTGCAAGCACTGATTGCTATGTGTACACGATGATTACTACAAAGCACTATAAACTACAGTGGTGCAATTAGCACTTTGGCGTCCGGCTGCTTTTGAGGATTTAAAAAAAAAAAACGCCTAAATGCATGTGGCTTTGTGTGGGAATATCTCTGCTCCTGTACGGGTTATTGAACTGGTCGAAGTGTCAAAAGACGCGGCAAGTCTTCTAGTCTGCACTCGAAAAAAATTTTTTTGCTTGGGGGGTGCGGGTTTTTTGTCAGTGATGTCATAAGTGGAGGACTTCTAGGCCACCTTGGCCCACTTTGACTGGCCCTGGAGGCCAACCGTTAGGTGGTAGTATTTTGCTGAAGTTTTTACAGGAAACTAGGCTACAATCCGAGTCTTTTGATACTTTGGATGACCTGCCGGGGTTTTGGGTTGAAAAGTTATGATCTAAGTTAGTAAAAATATTTGACTAATTAGATAATTAATTAATTTGTTTATTTTATATCATAATTTTTGAACCAGAAACGCGAGAAAGTCGATCAAAGGCTCAAAAGACTTGGACTCGAGCCTAGTTTCCAATAAAAACTTCAGCAAAACACTTGGGCCTAGCGGTTGGGCCCTAGGCCAGGTAACATGGGCCAAAATGACCTCAAAACTACTTCACTTATGACGTCACTCTAAAAAAATCCGAAATCCCCAACCAGAAAATTTTTTTCGATTGCAATCTATAAGACTGGCCGATCTGTTTGAGCCTTTGAACAGTTCTCTAGCGCAATCGGCGGAGGAGCTATGGCGTTGGTAAGGCAACCAAAAACTGCTGTTTTTTAGGCTGAAATTCAAGTACGAATATATCGTACGCTGGCTCTCAAAGTGTTAAATGTGTTACAATGTCAAGTTGCTGAAATATGTCAGTGTAATCCGCAAAGTGAAACAAATCTTTCAAAGCACAGTCTATGGAAAAAGATCATTTCTCAGCAAAGAATCAGACACTTTAGGATCTTACAGAGTATATACTGTATTTCACCTACGATGTCGGCATAATCAGCTTTTATTCAAATAGAATCAAATAAATTTATCAAAGTGTTTTATGTAGTAATACAAATCAATTCAATACAATTCACAGTAATTTGTGTATCAAATCACCTCCAAAGCTACTTCAGGCACATGTGCCAAGGTTGTCAACCCGATTTAAAGCCTTTGAAAACAATGCGTTTTTGTACATTCAAAGAATAATTTTCTTTCTGACAGTTGTATTTCATTTATTCCTGATGATGGTTATGCATAAGCCGAAACGTCGAACAAAACAATGTTTTCGATTATTGTGGCTGTTTTGCTTGCAACAAAGAATAATTAATTTGCTACTAATCTACTAACTATAATGATTGAGTATACATAGTAGATTCTTTTAAAAGATTGTTTGATTTCATTCTTGCTATGTATTGTTAACACTTTCGCACCTGGGTTAATTCAAGCGTTTCGTGAAAAAACAGCTGGATCGCACGTGGCCTTGCGTGGAAATTTGTCCGGTCCAGTAAGCGCTACAAACCTGGTTAAAAGCTCAAAAGACTCAGCAAGTCTTGCACTTTGCACTCAAAAAAGAATTTTTTGGTTGGGGATGTGAGTTTTTTGTCAGTGACGTCATAAGTGGAGGACTTTTAGGCCACCTTGGCCAACTTTACCTGGCCCTGGGCCCAAACGGCTAGATGGCAGTATTTCGCTGAAGTTTTTATTGGAAACTAGGCTACAATCCGAGTCTTTTGATGCTTTGGATGACTTAATGCGGTTTTGGGTTGAAAAGTTATGATCTAAAGTAGTAAAAATATTTGACCAATTAGTTAATTAGATAATTAATTCATCTGTTTATTTTAGATCAGGGGTTCCCAAACTGGGGTACATGTACCCCTAGTGGTACATTTGCCTATATGAAGGGGTACATTTGAGGTTAGCAATAGAAGGGGAAAATATTTATGCATTATTCACTTCGAATTATTTAAACATATTTGCCCAAACCATTTCATGTTAGTATTGGGACCAGACAAGGGGGAGTATTGAGTCCATACTTGTTTGCTGTATATATAGATTATTTATCACTTGAATGAAAAAGCATTAAAGTTGGGTGTGTTGGTGAAGTCTTATTGCACCACTTAATGTTTTCTGATGATATTTGTGTGTTTTGTCCAGGTGTGCATTGGTTGCAAAGAATACGAGATGTGTGCCAGGCTTACGCAGAATCGCATGGGATTATTGTCAACTGCAACAAAACTGTTTGTATGACGTTTAAGGCTAAGACCGCAAAAATCATACCATTGCTGACATTGGGTGTACTAACAGTAAAATTTTTTTCCCACTACAAATATTTGGGGATTGTCTTAGATATTGAGTTTTCAGATGACAAAGACATTCAGAGGCAACTGCAATATCAATATTATGCAGTAATGCGAGCTTCTCTTTCCGATGTCGAACGCCGTTAAAAATGTACAGTACTTTTTTGTTCCTCTTGTAGGTCCATGTGTGTATCATAATTATGGTGTGATTTCAGGAAGGCATACATTCACAGATTGCAAGTGGCCTATAACTTTTAGTTGCGGGATTTCATACAGCCTGTCGTAGCGAGCAAGTGTTAGCAGGTAGTCTTCAGGTTCCACGGAATATTCTTACCTTTGAGGCCTTACTGAAAAAAAATTTGTACCTGTTTCTTGAATGATTCAAAAAGTCCAAGAATGTATGGTTGCACGCTTTGATGCAGTCAGATTGTTTATATTCGTTCTTCTTCTTTGAACACTACAACCGCATCTTACAGTGTTATTTTGAGGACGTGTGCAGGCCACAACACATTCGTACGTCAAATCCTTACGGCGCCCATTAGGGGTACATGCTCATCTGTCGAAAGGCTGAAGGGGTACATGGAAAGAGAAAGCTAGGGAACCCCTGTTTTAGATAAAAACTTTTGAACCAGAAACGCTAGAAAGTCGATTAAAGGCTTAAAAGACTCAGACTCGAGCCTAGTTTCCAATGAAAACTTCAGCGAAACACTTTGACCTAGCAGTTGGGCCTAGGCCAGGTAACATGAGCCAAAATGGCCCAAAAACTGCTTCACTTATGATGTCACTCACAAAAAACTGCAACCCCCAACCAAAAATTTTATTTCGAGTGCAGACTAGAAGACTGGCTGATCAGTTTAAGTCCTTGAACAGCTCTTCAGCGCAATTGACGGAGGAGCTATGGCGTTGGCAAGGCAACTGACAACTGCTGGTTTTAGGCCGATTTCAAAGTACGAATATATCGTACGCCGGCTCTCAAAGTGTTAAGGCTAGGTTCTTGATAAATGGTGACCACAAATGTGGAAATAGTGCTGCAGTTCCAGTATGTCTAACTTCAATTGTTGGTAGTGTTCCATTAATATAGTTTTGCTTCATTCCCAACTTTTATTCATGGTGAGTGGGCCACCTCCTAGCCTTGTTGATTTTATAGTATTGCAAGAGTTACAAAATCACTTCCTCTTTGAGATGGACTTCACCCATCGACTTGCCTTTGTGCAGGTTTTCATCTCATTGGTTCATAGAATACCTTTACACATAAGTTTTGTGTAGAGCTCATTCCAACAGCAATACAACAGCATCACCTCTCAAGCAGGTTTGTTCATAACTTGGTAGACCAACTGCATGGTACATATGTAAACTGTCAACACATTCACTGCCAGCGTACGAATATATTGTACTTTGATATCACTCATTGAGCTGCTAATTTCGTGCCACTTTGCAACTCCATAACTTGCCAGTTGCTTGTGCTAGAGAGCTGTTCAAACCTTGACAAGACTTGGTGAATCTTCTAGTTTGCCATGAAAAATATTTTTAGTTTTGGGTTGCAGTTTTTTGTGGGTGACATCATAAATGGGGTAGGTTTAGGCCCTTTTGGCTAAGGAATTTGACCCCAACCTCAAGAGGAAAGTATTTTGCACAAGTCTTTAGTAGAAACTAGGCTAAAATTTATGAGTCCTTTAAGCCTTTGATTGACTTTCTAGGATTTCTGGTTCAAAAGTTAACACAGTGGCTGCTGGTCTACAAATATATTGTACTTGGAAATCGGGGAAAAAAGAAGGATATTCCAGTTGACTTACCAACCGTATCAGCCAATTTGTGCTAGTGAGCTGTTCAAACCCTCAAAAGACTTGGCAAGTCTTAAGCCTGCAATGAAAAAGAAATTTTGGGTTTCCTTTTTTGTGAGTGACGTTGTAAGTAAGGTCAATTTTTGGCTGCTGGTACCTGACCTGGGCCTAACCGTTAGACAGAAGTATTCCTCTGAAGTTTTCATTGGAAACTAGGCTAGAATCCATGTCTTGTTAGAGCTTGGTCAACTTCCTGGTGTTTCTGGCTCAAAAGTTATGATCTAAAATAAACAAACAATGTGATTACTTTGTTCCTTTATTGTAGATCATAACTTTTGAACCAGAAACCCTAGCAAGTTGATCAAAGTATCAAAAGGCTTGGATTTTAGCCTAGTTTCTAATAAAAGCTTGAGCGAAATACTACTACCTAGTGGTTTGGGCCTAGGGCCAGATGAAGTGGGCCATTACAGACACGAAGACTTGCCGAATCTTTTGCGGGTTTGAACAGCTCTCTAGCGCAATCGTCGGTGGAGATATTCTCATGCAATAACACTTAGCCTAACGAAATAGAAAGTGTTAATACCAAAAATGGCTTATTGGCTATAACTTCTGAAATGCTAGAAAGCTGATCAAAGGCTCAAAAGACTTCGGTTCTAGCGTAGTTACCACTGAAAAGTTCAGTGAAATACTTCCCTCTTGCGGTTGGGGCCCAGGGCGAGGTAACCTGGGCCAAACTGGTGACGTCACCCACAAAAAAACGAAACCCAAAACTTTAACATTTTTTTCATTGCATGCCAGAAGACTCACCAAGTCTTTTGAGGGTTTGAACAGCTGTCTAGCACAATTGCCTGGAAAGTTATGGAGTTGCAAAGTGGCACAAAAATACAGGATTTATGGCTAAATTCACCTGGCAGCGAAGGTGTTCAACATTTTTCTCAGGGCATGATCACATCATCCAAAATCCCCTAACCTTCCCTAATCATGATGTCACAACAACAAGAGTTCAAACCCAAAAGTGCCCAAATTTGTTTCAGTTGAACCTAGGAGACTTTCTGCTTCGTTAAAGGTTTTGAACAGCTCTCTGCTCTATCGGTTGGAAAGTTATGGCTAGACAAGGTCCTATCTACAAATGTGGCTTTGCCGTCCTTGATAGGTGAAGCCATAGATTATTTTTCAGACCAGTATTATATATCTTTGGTCTCAGGGTAGGCTACAAGAAAAATGCAAGCACCAATTTTGGCAAAATTGGTTTATTCATTGCCCACATTCATAAATTCAGTGAGAACCTTGCTCCTGCTCCTGAGTTTGTTTCACAAGTTTGTCAAAATTTGAGGGAGTACATGATCATCTATGCACATCTGGTGTTGTTTTCTGGTTGAAGTTGCTTTCTGTGCTTAGTTTTAACCATAGCTAGAGTTGATAAAGCAGCTCACAAAAGTGTGTATTTGGAAAAAGGGTAAGAGTTTTTGTTGTCTGCCAACACAGATCAAAGAGATTTGGTTCCATTGACTAAAGATTTGTCTAAAATTGAGTCAGAGAAACCTTTTCAATCGTGTCTATCTACAGCTGTCAACATTGCAGCTCAACCAGCTGCTCAGCAATGCAATCAATTTCTAAAGGAAATGGATTAAACGCTGGCACCTCTAAAGGACTTCGCACCCAGTTAAATCTTTTGCTGTAATAATGAGGCATATTTATCCACTCAGAGAGAAATGTAGTAAGGTGCTCAATAAAGATTTGACGAATGTACACAAATCAATTCCTACCTCTTCTACAAATGCGTTTAATTCCTGAAAAGCAGCTATTTTTCATAGGATGGATCTGCAACTTTATTTTGCCTCTAAATGCAATGGTATCTTCCGACACATCAAAAAATATTTTGTCTTTCCTTGCGTGGGGGTGTGTAGCTGGTTAAATGGCTGGAAAAATCAGCTAAGAATAGCAATTTGGCAATCCATTTGTTGTTGAATCGTTTAGCAAGGTTATGATGCTGTTCTTTAAAAAAGTGCTGATTTCATTATGTACACCACTCTCTCCAGCACCTTTCCTCATGATAGTCAATGGATGTTCAAATAGAACAAAAATCAGCTGTGTTCTGATCTCATCTTGCCTCACGAAGGATCAACTAAACAAGTGTGTAAGGGACAGGATTTGATGTAATTGACAACAGATACAACCTGTTTGAAAACTTTGGCCAGGTCTTCTTGAATCTCTTTAGCTGCCTGATTTTATGGTAAGATAATGAATTACTAAAATGTTTTGTTTACCTTTTTCATGAAACTCATGAAACCTTTTGTGGTTCCATCATGGCTGGAGCATCATTGGCAAAAACAGGCACACAGTCAATGAAAGCTGACGTTATATATGAAGGAACCCAGTTTCTTATACATTTTTTCTCCTGTGGCATATTTGTCAAATGGATGGCAAAAAAGTCATAAAGAGATTATTCTTGGAAGCTCTACTTGTTTCTTGAGCATCAGTATCAACCTGTGCCTTCCTTTCTATTAACTGCGGCGATTCTTGTCTACCCATATCTTCAACTTAATGAAGATGCCGTATGGCGAAATCGATTTCCGTTGAATAACATCAATGCGTGCTGATTTTTGTTACTTGTACAGTGTGCACAGACAGTGCTTAAGTTATAGAGATTATTCAGCACAATCCTTATGGCACTTGACAGGGTTTCTCAACCTGTGGGCCACGGAGGAGTTTTTGACAAAGCCATGGCCTGGTGTTACTGAAATTGAATAAGTTTTGCAAGATGAACTTGAAAACATTGGTAGCTCTTGAGCTATAAACGACATAATATGCTTTCTTTTGTCATTACCATATTTATTCGATTGTAAACCGCGGCTTATGTTTTTTTTCATCATATCATGAGGCTTACAATCAAGGGCGGTATACATTTTTTTCTTTAGTTTATTGAAAAAGTGTAGATGATGCTAAATTTTCCCTTGACTAAGTTTTTCTGATCAAATTCTCCTTTCGCAGTCTGTTTCTTCTCTTCAGCATCATGTGCACAGCACACTCCATTATAGCAGGGATTATGCTGAACAAAATGCAGTTCTTCATTAACAGGGTTGCCATTTAAATGTGAAACCAGGGTTGTCTATTTGGGTTTTTTTGAAGCCAGATTTTGAAATTCTTGCTTTTTTTAACACACTCGGCTTTTTTGAAATTAAAAAAAGACAGACAAAATCTGGATTTTTTGGTCGAAAAGGCTAGACTCTGACAAGCATTGACTGAGCTGCTAATTCATTACAAATCTCTTCTGACGAGAGTCTATGGCCATGCAGGGTGCAAATAATATTGCAAAGACTTTACTGTTGCCCTAACAATGCTTGATGTATATAATATGAAAGAAATGTGTGACAGTGTAATCATGGGAAGTGAAAATGCTTCTGAAGATTGGAATTGTATTACATAGATGTTTCTGACTAGTTTTAATGTCTATTTTGTGTTCGGTAATACATGTTTAATATGTGTGTGTTTTATGACTGATATCTGGCTTTTTCGGCTTTTGTTGGGTCCAAGTCTGACTGTCTTGGTGAAGGCAGGTTTGGCAACCCTGCGCGAAATGTGCTAGTATGCGAAAGTATCTCAGAGGCTTACGTAACCTATGTTCAAGTGCGACATACATTAATTTTTAACACAATTTCATGCGGCTTACAATCAAGGGTGGTTAATTGGATAAATACGGTATGTGTTACAAATTTTTGCCACACAAAATTCCACTGGGCCTACCACGTTGTGCACTACATGCAGTTACGAAAGGCATATTGAGGCAGACAGACGGCTTTTGTTGCCATGAAAACGAAATCTATAAGCTGGCTTGATGTGGAAGATGACTTGATCTGTGCATTATCATGAATTGAGTCTGGAATATCTATACTTTCTAACAACAAACAGGATCAGCCTTGACATTAATTGTAGTGCACGTTGTGTTATTGCATGTTGTTTTCAGTTGTTTATATTTCTGCTCTGCACATGTGCAAACAGTTGTCACATTGGAGAAGTTGTATAGTCGGTTGGCCACGGACCCTCTGTTTATTAATTGGGCCACATGTTTGAAAAGGTTGAGAACCCCTACCTTGTGGGATTGCACGAACACCATGAGCTGTGCATCATGTCATAAATCTATTGTTTTGTCTAAGTGTAAACAAAATTTCCCCTTAGCCTTACAGCAGGAAGAGTTGTTTTGCAGAATATTGACTGAGGCTTCTTGAATGTGCCACTTGATGTTGGTGTTTGACAACTTAGAAACCATACCTAACTTATTAGCTGTGGCACCACCACACATCCTGGTGAATTCCATGGTTGCTGGTTTGACCAAGCTCTCTCCTACTGTCTGAGATGCTTTTGCTCTTGCAATATTCCAATTAACAGAAAAAGAAGCAAGCTCTGCTTTACTACAGGAGTAAGCTGCTCCTCCCAAAGTAGTTGGATGATCAACACGATTTGGCTTTATGTTCTTTATAATAAGTGAAGGTTTTCATCACATATGACGTGTTTTGAGTTGTGATGCCAGCATAGTTTTAGCTTTGTCAAGAGAGCTGTGAGCTATGACTTCTAAGCACAGCATGCACTGTGGCTGGACTTCAGTTTACCTTGACTGAAGTAAATCTTAGTTTCAAGTAGTTGTCATTATTTGCCAACACCTGCTTTTGTTTAGCTATGATAAACTAAGGTGGCAAAAGATAACCACAGTTGAGATAACAACTTCACACTTAATCTACTGACTGCATGTACTTTCCACGATGGGTGTAAGCAAGGAATTGATAGCAAATTTTTAATAGGAAATCGATTTCACGTAAAATTATGCATCCTCAGTCCTGAAAATTGCAAGCAAAGCTTACGGGTGAAAAGTTGAAAGGCTGAGGTAACAACAGAGAAAAAACAAACTCAAGACTTCAATCAAAATTTCATAACACAAGCTCAGAAATCATAACATTTTAACAAACTGACTGATATCAAGAATACTAGTGGTGACAAAAAGAAATTGTGACTCATGAAATAAGTGTTTGCTCAAAATTTACAAGACGTTTACTCAAATAAATAAATAAATGACTGAAACATCTAACTAGTTGACGCTAATGGCTGAAAATTTCTCCAACTAAAAACTAACTCTTGGTGAAATGACTAACAACGGTAGAGAAAAATAGTAAGCCATGTGCAGGCAGTCAGTCTCTGGGGTATGCATTTAAACCTGCTACGAGTTCACTTTAAACGCTGCGGTGGGAGTAAGCAAGCTGTGTTGAGAGAAAATCTAGTGCACAAAGCGGAAGACAACATCGGATTGAGTCAAACAGCACAAAGCATNGTNATAATTATTTCACATGGGGAAGGATCCATGTTCTGAATGTTAATTTGCGCGTCAATTAGGTGATANCATTTATTTTCAAAGATGTCCAGAGAGTGACAACTAGGTTGTTTGACAAAAGTTATGGTGTATGCTTTATGCAGAGGTGGCTTGTTTATAGTGCTGTGGTTCTCTGAATAATGCCGCGACAAGGCCATCTGGTCCTTGTCACTGTCTGACAACAAAAACTTCAGCAAAATACTTCGGCCTAACAGTTGGGCCCTAGGCCAGGTAACATGAGCCAAAATGGCCCAAAAACTACTTCACTTATGACGTCACTCACAAAAAATCCGCAACCCCCAACCAAAAATTTTTTTTCGAGTGTATACTAGAAGACTTGCCGAGTTTTTTGAGCCTTTGAACAGCTCCTTACCGTTTTCGGTGCTAGAGGTAATGCTCGTGCAAGGCCATGTGCAATTCGTTTTTTTTTTGGTGCGAAATCCTCAGTGATAAACTCCCAATGGCTGGCTGGTACCATTGGGAATTGCTTGGGGATAACCCCCCAGTACTGAAAGTGTTAAATGGATCAACAATGCCTTTCGTTGATTAAATTAAGCTTGGATGTAATAATGATGTATCCTGTAAAAAATTCAAAATTCATTTCTGCAAAAAGCAAGCCATCAGCTTTTGTTTAGTACCGGGGCAAAATTGTGTACCTTATGATTAAGACTTCATGAGAATGATTCTCGTTTGCATTTTGTATTTTAAATTAGGGATCCACAGAAGTCAAGTTTTCATTTTCATCCAGAACTAAAATTGGTCTGAAACAGAATCCTGCCTCAGCCAGAATTAGTCAATGCATTGTTCTGCAGCTGGAATGTAGTTGCAAAAAACACAAACATTCAAGAATTTAAGCAATAATACATTTTAGCACATACAAGTGGAACATTTTCAGCAATGCAATCCATGAAAGAAATTTCATTTCTGTGTGCAAGTCTTCGTCAATCTATTATGGAGTTTCACTCGGTCAATTTAACTTTATCTTGCTCTGCGAAAAATGGAAAGTACACCATTGCATTACATCAGTGGTGCTTAAACTTTTTGGCTCGTGGGCCACATTTGTCTTTCAGAAACCCTTCGCAGGCCACAAGAATGAATATTCTCAATAAAAATTCTCTTAAATGATTAAAGTGTTAAGTTTTCTTTCCAATGAAAATTGCTTCGCGGGCTACTCCAGAGGGCCTTGCGGGCCACGGTTTGAGCACCACTGCATTGCATTAATAAAAGTTATTTGATAACAAGAAAATCATGAAAGGTTGTAAGGTGCTAACTGCTAACAAATGTGGAGTCTGCTAGAATCAGCTCATTTCCTGCTGAAGTCGAAAATTAAGTGCTCATTTCTACCTGTAACAAAATTCCAGTACATCTTTAATTTGAACTCAACTTTTAATAATTGTATCTGTTAGCATAACAATGCATCGGCATGCCGATATGACAATGTTGCTGATGTATCATATTGGCAAAATTTGACTGTATATATCGGCAATATTTGTTCATAGAAGCTGCTATGCTATTGTTCTGCACAGTGTTTGGAAGCCCATGTTGCTACTTCATCTCTAACTGATCAATGCAAATTCTTTGACCTGTTCCGCAAATTCTCTGCTAACGCCTTGGCTGCCGGCGTACGAATATATTGTGCTTGGAAATCGGCCTAAAATAGAGCATATTTAAAGTGTCTTAGCAATGGCATAACTTCTCAGCCGATTGTGCTAGAGAGCTGTTCAAGCTCTAAAAAGAGTCAGCAAGTTTTTGAATCTGAAATAAAAAAAAATTTTTTGGTTTTGGGTTTTTTTTTTTTTGTGAGTGATGTCATAAGTGAAGTAGGATTTTGGCTGTTACCTGTCCTAGGGCCCAACTGCGAGATGGAAGTATTTTGCTGGAGTTTTCATTGGAAACCAAGCTAGAATCCAAGTCTTTTGTGCCTTTGGTCGACTTTCTAGCGTTTCTGTTTCAAAAGTTATGATCTAAAATAAACAATAATTATCTAATTATGAAATTATTGCATTTGTATTTTAGATCATAACTTTAGAACCTGAAAACCCAGCAAGCCATCCAAAGTGTCAAAAGACTTGGATTTCAGCCTAGTTTTCAATAAAAGCTTGAACGAAATACTACCATCTAGTGGTTTAGGCCTATAGTGGACACATTAGCGCTTTAATGTTTTGTGCATTCTTACTGCGTAATTCCCAGTAATATTCCATTCGTGATTCAACATGATGTACTTGTTTGCGAACAGTCCGACCG
>JGI24159J19872_10010797_pt1 | contig 11987 bp, 10 predicted proteins | sample Ectturendosymbi4_FD_19872 | JGI IMG/M metagenome (IMG submission 19872) | reverse complement strand
AATAAGGACTGAGGATGCGTAATTTTACGTGAAATCGATTTCCTATTAAAAATTTTCTGATCGATTCCTTGCTTACACCCATCGTGGAAAGTACATATCCTGCTATTGAATTGTTTCTGCGCCAACTCGTAAGTCTGCGCTTTGTCTACCATTACAAAATCTTCATCATTACCTTTCTCGTGTGCCTGATATAATTGATATTTGAATATCTGCTATAATTGATATTTGAATATTAATATCAACCCTGCCATAAAGTTGAACACACATGACAAAAGCTGGTTCTTTTGAGTACATTCAAAATGTACGTTACTGTGTAGCTTGCGGTGTGCTGAATTCCAAGTGAACTTCAACAAAAATACTTAAAACTGTTCAAACAATGTGGTCTTTATTTCAATGTTTTTGTTATTCACTCATGACCATATGACGTTTGAGTGAAGTTACGGCAGGTTTTGCATGAACTTTTGCCAAATGTCGCAAGCTGCCGCAATGACGTCAAATTTTCTTGCAAGCATGTTGTTATGCACAAGTTCGAACGGATTTTAGTAGACATGGCTGTTTTGCAGCACACGACCATGCAAAAATTATGTCACGCGGTATAAATGCATCGCCAGGCATCTCGGCAATTTCTGTACTTTATTTCTTGAAAACCGAAATCAAGGAAGATGCAACAAGCTCCAGCATCGCTTGATGAACAAATCACAAAATCTGCCTGGCTGGAAACAGTTAAAGGTCAAAAGGCCGTTTGCCGCAAAAACCACAGTCGATTTTCAGGCAAAAATCCGCGTCTTACCTTAAATTGGCCCGGGTGAAACACGGTATGACGTTCAAGCAATTTATAGATTAACTCTCCCCATTTATAATCAGCCTATCAAAACTAGTTGTGCACTTAGCGGCTGCAGGTCAAATTAGAGCACAAAAGAACAAACATGCACGCTCACATGCAAACGCAGACACGCAAGTGCACAAACACAAAAGCGCATCAGAATCATGTTCGGAACATAACTGTCATACAAGCGAAGCGCTATGCGCTAATTATCAACATATTCCATGGAAGATAATTGTAACCTATGCAAATCACGTAAGTAGACCTTACAGAAGTTTGTTGCAGTCATTGTCAGCTTGGAAGTTATATATTGTTCTCCTCGGTTTTGCCCACAAAGGAACGCATTACTTTTAGGGAAAGTTGTTTTTTTTTGTTACTTTTAACCAATTATTAAGTTTCAGTAAAACTAAAACTGTTATTTTGACTAAGCTAAGTTCGCTTAAAACTGCAGTGATTCTGTACTCATGTTGTTCAACTTGCGATTGGCTCCACGCCACGTGATCAACTTTTGAAGCACACCAAAGACATCCGTCGGCACAACAGCCGCAACATTTCGATATGTAAAGGGGAGCGCTGGAAGCGGCTTTGACCTGATTATGTTCAGTGTTGAATGACCGCAACTGTTTTCATTTCAAAGAAATTGCATTTGTCACACCCCGTCAATTTACAAGCGAAGTACTTCCGTAGACCAAAGCGTTGTTGGTCTGAATGCGACCAGAGTCAAAAAGGCAATCTCTGCATGCTTTTGGCGTGATGCTGACAATGCATAAGTCATTTCTAGTTCTGCCAAAACATTTGCACTTGAATTCTCGGCGTCTACCTTGCAACGTAACTTTGCTAAACAGTCATACACATACGAATTACCACGTGAAGATCTACCAACAGCATGCTGTTTATTCACAAGCTCGCTTTCATTACAATGACCGAGAATGACTCCCACTGGTTGCATCCTGAGCGTATACATTCGCAACTTTTGCTTCCGGCTAGTAGTGAATCATTTTATGTGAGTTCTAAGAACGTTACAGTCAAAAGAGGACGTTGCATGTTGTTCAGGTCAACCCATCTGCAGATCCGTACCCTACATTCAATCCGAACTTCGCGCAGAATGTTGATGGCCTGACAGTGAGCGAAGGCTTGAGAGCGAGAGTTGTGGACGTTGCTCCCTCAAGGATTCCGACAACCACCGACACGTATGAAAGGTGACATCATTTTTCCTGAAAAACAGGACTACGTTTTGATTGTTGCACTTGAAGAAAAGGTTGCCGGCTGGTTGGTTTCAACTGATTTATACCTCTCAAGTTCTTCTCCCTGCAAACTCCATAATCTGTTTTTTAAAGCATGTTCAGGGCAAAGTCAAAAGCAGCCAACAGCAAACAGCCGGGAATCAGGTTTTTCTGTTGTTGACGCGCCACTTTGAGACTTTTTTTACATTTGTAATTAACAAAACTTTAATTTTTGCTTTGACTGTCTAATTGCAAATGAGTTGCAGAAAGATAAACAACTTTACTCTTTTGTTATTTCATGGAAACCCTTGCAAAAATGCTATGCAAGAGATTAGAAAATAAGCAAATAAAACAGAAACCGATTTAAGTCGGACAAAGAAAGTGGTATAGATTTATAGAACGTGACTTTTAAAAGTGAAACAGTGAAATCGATAAAAGCGTGTCAACAAAAAAGATATTCTGCCAAACGTGAAATCTAAACGAAAGCAACAAATCAACAGCAATAACTAAACCCAGCAATAACGAAAGCTCCATATATAATTACAGCATGGAGCAAGCGTGAAAATCAAACTGTTCCGCCAAACTTTCCATGGTGGATTTGTATGAAACAAAAATGCTTGTACACGAAATGCACAACCTCTAGTTTTTTAGGCGAGCGTCATCATATTCAAAACCTTAACTAAGCGAACTGTTTGTAAAGAAATCAACCGTTGGTAAACCGTCTTCTTTAGGTATAAAAACAATAGAATTTCAGAGTTTGCTTCGTTCCCAACCGTTACCACGATTATTTGGAAGACTTCTATTTTAGCAGCAGTAACAGGAAATATGGGCGTGAATCATTAAGCTGGTAACTGCGGCCATTACGTTCTTAAAATATGATGACTGTGCATGGCAGGATCGTAAAAACCCCGAAGATGTAGATGCATTATATTTCTTTCAGTTACGGTATGAGTGTGATGTAGGCATTAAAGAAAACAGCTTGAAAGTGTCGAGGCATACATCTTTTTTACCTCCCTAAGTACAGTACTGTTGAGTTTAAGACTTCTGTGAATTGTGTACCCGGGGACGGACCCAACCCGTAAGGGATGGTTGTCAGATGAAAATTTCAATAAAAAGCCAAACAGTGCTAAAAAGAGGCTAGAAAAAGTCCAAGCTTTATTTGTGGTATTGCTTTTCCTATGTCACAAAAAAACATCTAAAGAAATTTTTGTGCTGGAGTTCATTACTGATGTTTCTCTGACTTTGCATGGTTTGTGAGATCGCACACTTTGGATACAATTGTGCCACGGTTTGAATACTAATCTATCGGCAGCTTTCTGCATGAAAGTAGCCCATTCACTCCTGTACTTACGACCAGAATCGTAAGAGCCTTTCCACTTCCACGTCGTCATTGTCGCATTTCTATCGAGGAGACACAGACCTGTCTGCAAGCGTTGTGCTTGTTTAGTGCTTATAACACAACACACAGTGCACACATTTCTAGTGATTACGCGAAAATGTTTTTCGAATCTCGCATCCTTCAAATCTTACTAATATCAGAACGTGGGCGTCGGTCTAATATAGCATTTATCACAAAATTTGCAATTGAAGTGTCGTGGAAAAAATGAAAGAGTAATATTTTCCTTCAGACGAAACTTTTTCAGCGTAAAAAGGCCAAAAAAGGCCAACCAACTTGAAACGAGGCCAGATTTCCGAAATTTGGCCTGAAAAAAGGCCAACCTGGCAACCCTGCATTACGTGTTCACTAATGTAAGTGAGACGACGTATATTTAACAGCAGTGCTGTGGCAAAACAATTGACGACAAAATGGCCTCATATCGCGAATGCTGTTTTCCGAATTGTACATAATCATGGTAAATAGAGTTACTTTCGTAGGTTTTAAGGAGGGGGAGCGATCCGCCCGCCCCTCCCTTTGGATCCGCCCCTGTTGTGTGCAAATATTGGCATCATTCACGCCCTGGTGTACGATATACATCGTACAAGGGCAAGGAACAAACACAAACGACTATGTATTGTTATCTGTTTTTTATTGTTCTTTGTTAATGTGTGAAATCTCATGCGCTTCGCTCATCTGTTGTTCAGGTACCTTCGGCGCAGACACGACGCCATCACAGCAAAGACAGCAATCACCTGTGCTGACATGCAGAAGCTGGTCATGCAAATTGGCATGCGTGTTCATGTGAAATGCTCAACAAAACTAGGGACACAAATCTCAAGTCACAGTGGCTATCGCTACAATCACCACGGAAAATGAATCTCAGAGGACAGCTGATTGATTGACTTTCTTCAATTCCAACAGTGTTTTTCATGTGAAGTATTTTCAGATATAGGTCATGGTTAACATTCTTCTAGCTTGAGATAAAAATGCATTTTTTGCATCGAGTATAATACACAGGGTTTATACTTGATAAATTTTTAACTCACTCGAATTTTACAGCATTTCCGTTTTAGGAAAAACTTGAGTTTTTCGGCAATGGTTTAAAACCGCGAGTGCAGATGCCACAAACACCGCCGCCATTTTCCAGGGGAAACGTTACAATACCCATAAATATTAGGTGTTGGTGTGCATCGTTTCAAATGTTGAAACTTTTACTAACGCTTGTTAGTTCAAGTCTGTCACGTAAGTTTGTAATGCCCTCGAAGATATTTATTTACGATAAACAACAACAATTTAAATAGGTTGTGCGATTTTCGGGTATACATAATTTTAATAAACTTTTCAATTGTTTGTAATAGATTGTGATTTTCTTAAACTTTGCGATACTGAGGTTTGTTCCGACAATGGGCAATCGCATTCAAAACAACGTTCGTCTGCCCCCGTTCCCACCAAGCGCTTTCCAACAGGCAGAACGACCTGTGGTACCACCAGATTTTTGTTCACGCTGCAAGAACAGACGCATAAGCTGAGCACAAATTAATGGGTCAACACCATTTCAACAAGGTCATGACCCGAGGCAGCTCAATTCGCTGAACTCGCAACGCGCCATCCAGGTGTTTGTGCTTTCGTCTCATGGCAGTCTGTTAGGAAGTGCGCACTGTTGCGGGGGGTAATCCCTTAGTGCTGGCTAAATATTTGAACAGAATTGGTGAAAAGCCGTTGAATAAGCTGGCTAGTCCTGCGATGAATTCCTATCGTTTTCTTCATCGAATATATGCCGTCCATCCGCAATCGTAAAATAAATTTCCTTCGAGTGGAAGGCCAGGTGATGGTTGACGTGTGTCGTGCTATGAAAGGTTCATTTGCTGATCAGAGTTTTGCGAACGAGTTAAAACTGGAAAGAAATGTAGTCGCAAAAAATGCCAAAAATATCTTTTTGTTTACTTTTTTGCATGGCAGAGATTGGTTTCACTCCTCTTGAAGCTGTTCTGCACGGAGCTGCGAAAATAACAAAAGCGCGAAGTTTGTTTTATTTCACCACCTTACTTGCGCAACAAAATTCCTTTCGAACAACTTGGACAGCAGGATACCGCCCTTTCGAGGCAAAATTAAAACAGACAGTTGACACGATCTAAATGTCCGGTTATTGGAAAGGTTCTGCCGACAAAGACAGACAGGTATGCGCTAGCTGTCGATCGACAACCAACGCGTTATTTTGAGCGTGTAGCGCTCCATTGTTTCAAATTGTACCACTTGGAACGCCGCATCGCGACCACTACGTCACAAATTGACTGCAACACTGGCGAAGCTTTATAGGGTACGTTGTTGTCTGGTTCCAAAAAACTGCTCGGAAGCAACTATACTGTACAGTGTTGCAAGAGCTGATACTTCCGAAAGACAATGAGTTTTTTCGAAGTTTTGTGACTGATTTTGAATACAGATAGGTTCTAGCCGTTGCACAGGCGGCTGCAGTTGGCGTTTACGCACAGCGCTGTCACGATTGAGGATAATTAGACCCTGCGCGGAAACAGTGAAAAAAATCTTGTGTTTCAAGTCACGTACGATTGTTGACACGGGAGGCAAAAGATTCCTTTTTCCCAATATGCTGGACAACAGCGTCTTTGCACCGTTTATGCCAAATGAACAATAAACTTGAAACTGCCTTTGTGTCACGCTTCGGTTGATCTTTACATAGCATGTTGTTTACGCAGCTTACCTGTCGGTGTTCATCGCACACTTACGTATATATGTTAAGCAGTAAATCTACTCCGAAGGAAGTTCCCGTACCTGGTGCGATTTGCCCATCAAATAAATCTTTTAATTTTTTGTGAATGTGAGTTTACCTGCGCAGGAAGGTGCTTGTCTCCCATGCAGTCGCATACGAGCGCCGCTATTTCCGGTCCTATCTTGAACAGCTCCACATCTGGGTCTGCAAGGGATCAATGGTGAATTTAGTGGTGGGAGTTGTTTACTTACAGCATATCTGTGGTGAAAAGCTACCAGCAACAAAACTTCTTACAGCCCAATTTTTAGTTAAACCGATTTGAATTGACATACCAATTTGAACGATGCAGACGAAAAAATTTTTATTGCACCTAACCGCGTGAGAAGCGCAACAAGTTTTCAAACTGTTCTCACCTGAAACAGCTGAACCAATGTATCGGATGCCAAACGTCGGAAAAAGAGATAATGGGCCCTGACCATCTTCACTCTTGGCAAAATACTTAAGACACACCCACATATTTCACAGACTTCAGGAGAGTCAGATCACTGTTATTGTGAAAGGGAACTTACATCATGGTCCCTGCACTGGCACAGTCTAAATATCTGCAGGCACACGTCCGTTTTTCTTGTAACAGAGAATGAGTGGGAAAGATTGGGAATGTTTTGATGTGACTGAAATTGCCTAATATTTGTAAAAAACTTCTTTATCGTTTTGAAGGTTTAATTGGAAGTTTTCAAATCATTATACCTTATCAAAATTTCAGCTCTAGAAAAACTTTATGCAAGATTAATTTTGTGCAAAACAAAAACCTTTTGCGCTGGGGCTGGGATGTAAAATATAACAAACAACAAAAACCTGATTTTTTGAGAAAACATAAGAAAACGGTGAATTGCACAAGGCCTTCAGCAAATGACATCAATTGAAACAAAGGTTCCAGAAAGGTTTTTTAACTTTTTTACAAGGTTGTACGAATTTCAGGCAAGAACGTCACTCAGCAAGAAACACTTGGAGAGGTTAAACAAAAGAAAAAACTTTTAAGTATAACTCACTGAGTTTCTCTAATTCTAGGCAATAATACATTTATTTTTATATTGAAATTTTTATGGTGAATGCTTCGGTGTGTTTTCTTTCTTGTTCACGAGCCTTCTTCGTTACGTAAATGATACTTACCCATTCAGTGCGTTATTACAAAAACGTTGGAAAAGTCTTAGGTTCGGATAACTTACGGTATGTCTAGCCTTTCGTGATCAATTTCTTGTTGGCAAAATGCTAACCAGCCTACCAGCCTACATATTTTCTAATTCAGTCTGAAAAGTAAGTAAGATTAAGCTCAACAAACACAATGCAACTTACAGTCCCAAACACGCTAGCCTTTAGATGAACTGCGAACAAATCTTGTAAATTTCAGCCTGAGCTGCACGTAAGAGCAAAGTATTGGTAAAAAACACCACAAAAAACAGTTGCCGCTTAATATTTTGTAAGCAAAGTTGAAAACCTCAGCAAAGTGACTTCGCTTAGGGTCTCATGGTTTTGAATATCTGTAACAAAAGTCAGTGTCAACAATCCCTGCGCATAATTTGAATATACAGACATTGGTGAAAAATCAATATGTTTTTCTTATTTGCTAATGTTGCTTTGAAAAGTATGCAAGTCTAGAAACAAATATGCGCGCCCCATGTTTTCGATACCCAAAGAGTGTATAAAAAGCATGTCTGCGAAGTTCGCACCGCAATTTGCCACGGAGCTACTTAACTTACGGGTTGCCTTCTAAAAAAAGCTTCGGGCATTGAATTGAACAATATTATCAACACGCTCACCAGCCACGGCCAGGAACACTATGAAATATTAGATGCTGCGGTTAAATACTGGCAACTCTAAATGTCAATCGACTCATAGACGAATTTGGCTGACACAGCAATTTTCTTCAGGGCAACAGGTATGCTAATTTTTTACCATGCACAACGCTCGATGATCGTGAGGGTTGGAACTTAGCAAATAGAAGATTGTTGTCGTGCGCATATTAAAAAACCTCACAAGAATTTGCTTCTGTTCGAATGTTTTTTCTTTTCTTTGTAAAGTTTACCACCTGCATTGATTGGACAAGTCGGCTGTTATGGGTGCAAACGCCTCAATCAGGACGACCGCTCATCACAAGAACATCACAAGAACACACAACGTGAATATCACGCAAGAGCATTCACATGATTTTGCTCTGAATTTCTGCAGAGAATTGCTTACTTCAGATGTACAACGTGAACCTAAGCTTGAAACAGTAACCATGCAGAAGGACGAGTCTTGAAATGCACCGAAACGTTTGGAGACAACTCGTGATCTTTTGCAAGTTTTCGGTGGGTGCGCCGGGTTCAACAATGCAGCAACCCATACTTCTGCAAATATATATTTTACGCTGCAACAAACAATCAACTGATACTTCGACAAACTTTTGAAATGTTATAGATCTCAACTAGGCTAGGATGATTTTACTTTGAGTTTTTAAAGAAATGCTGCTAAAGCAATGCTTTCAAGTTTTTGTAAAAATTGACTGCATAAGCGCAGAAAAATGGTGAATAACTTATTCCGATAATCCGCCTGCGTAACTCCGCCCAAAATGGGTTTGCATTTCGCAGATTATCTTTACATTGAGTGGAGCTTTGTAAAAAAATACAGTCGAAAAATTAAAGACGAAAGGTTTGAACTTTAGGCCTTTTTGATCGATGAAAAAACTTTGGAAAGACCGTTCGCCTGAAGAATGGAAGACTTAGTCCTATATCCCACATGTTTTTTTAAAATGAGTAAAGTTTTAGAGGTTTATGAGCCTTCACTTATATTTTGGCCAAAATGCTTTAGGCGGTTCCACACACTTGGACCAGCGCAGTGCCCAATAACAAATTTTCGAGCAAGGTACAATTGATAACTGCTTGCTCATCAACAGTTCCGATCCAGTTAAAACGGAAAAACCGCAAATCGCTGCCTACTGAACATACGAATGATCGTATATGTGATCAGAATCATTATTGCCAGAAGCTGGATCTAAAATTGGTGCTTTCTACAGCCTGCTTCACTCGTTCTGTCCGTACTTTCCCAAACACTATTGGCTGTGATTTTCAGCAAAACCTAAATGCGAACGAAAATTATGTAAGTTTAAATGCTGCCGGTAAGCAGCTTTAGTTAAGTTGTTTGTTTCGAGATTGCCTGGGATGACGGTGCAAGTAATACGATCTTCCCAGCCAGCGTTGCACGCCATGCATGTTGCAAAATGTGCAATCGCACTCAGTTCAAGAGCTGTGCGGTGTTAGATTCGTGTTGAAATGTATTTATTGCAAAGAAACTCTTGTGCCGTTTTTGTCCATGCAAAGGTGATGACAAATGCACTGTTGTTGTTGATGATGTTAATACCACAAAATTGGCAATACAACTCGTAGAACGACACAAATGTTATAATCTCGCACAAGACCTGCTGCAATTGGCTTGGTGCCAGGGCCGGATTTACCAATAGGCTATGTAGGCTTAAGCCTAGGACCTCAAGATCCAAGGGGGCCTCCAGCAAACTGTGGTAGGCACAGAGTCAATTGCTGGTATATGATCAGTTCGATGAATATTCATCAAAATTTTACTGTACGTTTTAATTATTCATGAGCAGGGCAACCAAAAGTCAATAAATGCAAAATTTTTCTTCCTTTTTTGAAGTTTATGAAACGTCCAGAAACCAAATTTCACGCTGATACCACGAGGGACTCCAAAGTTATTAGGCCAAAAAGAGTAAAAATTTATCATTAGGTCAAAGTTTATCGTTAGGTCAAAATTTCTAGCAGCACATTTTTTCTTTTTATCGATATTTTATTAAAGCTACTGCAACAGATATTGACATGTTTTTGCAAGTTTAGTTGCAATTCGGACGTAATACTGTTTTCTTTGCGAATTTTAACGTAGGCTAATAATGTTGTTTTGCCCGCTACTGGAAGATTGAAAGTACGCTAGGCGTGTGTTGCAGCCACAGCGCTGCGTCGCTCTGAGCCAACTAACGCGAGAGTCGAAACTAACTCGGCAAAACAACAGTAGAGTTTCTCCACACGACCATGTTAACTCTACTATTGCTGCTACGAATTCAACGTTATATGTGGCGTAATGACGACGCCACACATGGTAGCACTTGATGATGAAGTACAACAACGCAGACATGGGCGTCCGCAGAAACTTTTCCAGGGGGTAGCAAAGTCGACATTTTGGTTATCTTTTTGTGGTTGTTGACGATGCAACGGAAACAGACGTATACGAAAAATAAAATGTCCAATGTTACGGCAACAGTTGCATACAGTGCTTTCCTTGTAAGAAAACTTTACAGTGAGCAAATGTGTGTTTTAATGAGCATGGTTAGTTTAAGACGGAGTTATCAGAGTTCTAAATGAATTACAAATTTTGTGAATTTTTAGTGTAAAATCTTATGAAAATACGAACAAACTACGCATTTAATTAAAATAGCTTCGTGTTTTCGTGCTTTTCCAATGTTTTGGAATGTTGCAAGTGCGCGAGATGTTATTTCACGGCGCAAATAGTCTGGTGGTTCAGCGCATTTGCGCACCTTTAGAGGAGCATTGGTTGCAGAAAATGCGCTTTGTTGGCAGCAATGCTTCTTTTTCACTCATGTCTCTTTACACATAATACAAACCAGGGCTGGGCAAACGTGTCTATTGGAAACAGTCATTTGCAGAAAACCAAAAACATCAACCAGCCGCAAAACCAGTTTGTTGTGTCAATGCAAATACGGTCAATACAAATCAATACAAACACCGCAAAGAATGCAAGGTTTACATTAAATGATGTAAAGTAATTGTTGGTATGAAGTCTTTGTTTGATTTTCTAGTCCCCGAAAACCTGGACAGTATGTCGTTGAAGCTGTGTGAATTAATTCTCCCAAGTGTTCATTTTTCAGGGTTGCGCGGTGGTTTGATATTGCGAACTTCATTACAGAGAAAAAAATTCACAGAAATATGTTGTGCTATACACAGAAATGAGTTACACACTGGTATTTTAAATTCTAGATATTCAACCTTGTGAAACCTGTGGCTAAAAATTAAGTGTAGAGGGGCATCGACTAAATTTTTTTTTAACTTAGATTTTCTTGCATTTCGGTCAGTTTTATTTCTATAGCAGACAAAGTTTGTAACAAACGGTTAACCAACTGAACAGCCATCACTGACAACAGTGGATGGATTTACAAGGAATGCAAAGCATGGTTTTTACTTTTGGAAATGGTCACATCTGGCTTGAAACTCCTCCAGTAGCCTTACAATATATTTTGGTATTCTTTCACTTTGTGGTCTGCAATTGCGTCTTCACGAAGCACACTGGTTCTCATTCCGACATTGGGAAAACGACAGAATGCTTTTTAACAATATGTGTCTTTGAAAAAATTTAATTTTCTTCTGGGAAGAAAATTAGCCTGACTTAGCTGACTTGCGATTTAGGTTTACTGTCGTTGTTATCAAATCGCGCAGACTCCCTGGTGACCAGTGTTCCCTCTGAGGTGCGCAAATGCGCAGAACTACCAGAGCATTTGCGCAGTGAAATGTCATTCTTGCGCACTTGCAACATTCCAAACTTGATATCGTATATATATCGCATAGCGCTGTCGAAACGTATCACTGGTTGTGTATCTAGATGAAACGTCTCAAACACAAATTGCTCCTAGGGCCAAATTAGGACCTATAAACAAAGCAACCGGAGGGCCGCATTTTGACGCTGACGCAACAATGGCGGTACCTGAACCTTACTAGAAACAGCTTTTACGTTTTATTTCTTGCGAAATGTATCGTGAGTTACAGGCAAATCATTTCTAGC
>JGI24159J19872_10010796_pt1 | contig 11988 bp, 9 predicted proteins | sample Ectturendosymbi4_FD_19872 | JGI IMG/M metagenome (IMG submission 19872) | reverse complement strand
GAAAGCAAAGCACGACAAACAGGTTCCTCGAAAGTTCACAGCAAGCCTAGAGCTTTCAATTCTCTTGCAGAACGTAAAATCATTTATGGTCTACTTCCAGTGGTTTCCGTCGAAGGTATTTAAAAAGCCTCCGATGATTGATATTGGCTCAAATTACTTTAAGGCAAAATTTCTTTTTGGTTGAAACGGAGGTTGTAACAACGCAGTAACCCTGCTGCCAGTAACGCACCTGTTGACCGAACGAGAACGTGTAATTGTTCTTCTTGTGCAAGACAGTGAGCGTTTTCAGACACGACAGGTCCTTGTTCCTTGCGCTCCACCAGCGGCAGAGCTCGTTGTCGACAAGAATCTCGGTGTCGTTGAACTTGTACTCCTTCATCAAAGTGTAGGTGCACTTGCCCTGGAAGTCGTATGCGAGGCCGTCGAAGGTCTTGTAATGAGGATCACCGTACAGTTGGCAGGTGCCTGAAAAACGAGAACCCCAGCGTTAACCAGCAGTAGTTGGCGACGCACCGGTCTTCCTTGTACACTTCTTCATGTTGGCAAACAGGTAACATTTCGGTTATCGTTCAAAGGCGCGAGACAACGTTTCAATTTTTGTCCAGGCGAATGTCGCAGCAAAATGCGGCCGAACGTCATAAGCATGAAAAGATTCGCAAAAAGTCTAAGAAACGACAGAAGCCGATCTCCAGCGGATCGGTCCATGCACGGCCGGCCTTAAGCCGATGCAGCTGCATTGGGCCCCGCGCCATGGTGTTTGGGTAGATTGTTCATTTTTGCCAGGTACACCTTGCGCTTGAGAATTCAGTAGAAACGCCATATAAATCCCATTGTTAACAAAGAACGCTCTCGTCAGAACTAGCAAATTTCCTCTCGAACGTTAGCAAACCTGCTCAATTCTCGTGTTAGTGCTGCACTGTATATCTGCGCTCTACCACGATTGTAACTCGATTGACTGAACACGATGACGTCATAAAACCACTGCTCAGAGGGGCCCCGCCTAGATCTTGCATTGGGCCCCGCATCTGCTAGGGCCGGTCCTGGGTCCATGGCTCTCAAGACCGGAAATTAGATAAGGCCGGACTTACCCCTCGTTGCTCAGATGGAATGCATGTTTTGCATGTGTTGCAGTGACTTCTTAAATTTGAAAACAGATTTGTGCAAAACCCTACACTGGTCGCCAATCGCGTGGCCTCTTCCATACATACTGGTTCGCATTTGGTGCCACTTCTAATGAAAAGCGCTCATAGAATTTGGCTCTGACTGTTTTTGGAGTCACGTTGAAAACTGAACATTTTGAACGGTCAGTTCTAAACAGCCGAGCGAGGTTTCCAACATAATATCGAAAGGTCGACAACACAAAAGCTAACCGACACGAACTACCGGGTAAAATCTACTGATAGGTTTCTTGCTGCTCCGTGCAAAAGGTCAATTTAAGACAAAGACGCTTAACAGTGAGAAACAGTGTTCTGCGTAGTTTCCGGTTTGAAAACCGAAAACACTTTTATCTAATAAAATCCACACACGTAGCACGTACACGGGCAGACAGCTTCGCGACAGCATCCGTTCTTGGTCACGGCCAAACGAGGCACTCCTCCGTTCGCACACGTCACCGATCGGGTTTGTCTGGCGTTGCTACCCGAGCACGAGTAACGCGGGTAGGTCTCGATCTTGGTCTTTTTCGACCTCGCGTTCTCGTACACGCATTGCATCATCTCGCACACGTTGTCCTTGTTCACCCAGGTGTCGCCGATCTGTGCAATCACGTGATGTAAGTTCTGGTCACGTGCTTCTTGCCCAAACTTCTTCGTCACGCACGGATAAGCGTGTTTTTAACACATTGAAAAACGAATCGCTATGAAATTTTTCACCAAGTCCGTTGAACCCGTTCTGCAACGATGCGAACCATCTGCAGCCAGCAACTAAATGTTGATAATCTTATATGTTAGTGCTGAGCACAGCGGCTATCTTCTTACAAAAGTACCTTTTTTTCAGAAACCACTCTCTTAACCTTTGCCATTTTGCCTATTTCAAGTGTTAACTTTTGTGTGACGTCAGAGAGAGACACGAACCAGACAAGACGACAACTGGGATTCTATCCCATTACCTTCTTCTTCATGTCACCGAGCATGCAGTCTGCATATGTGGTCTGGTTCCCGCAGTAGTACGAGGGGCAGCAACATTTCTCCTCAGTGAGATTTCTCAACTTGACCTGACCTTCAGGGCAAGTAAGTTCCTCGCATTTGCTGAAGTCACAGCCTGGAATGAAACCAGTGATATGTGAAGGAGTGATTGCGTACAGATTGCGTCATCAGTCGTTCGTCCGCAACTTACACTAAATTTCGGCCTCAACTCGTGAGTTACTAAATTGGAAAAGAAGCGCTGCAAATTTAAGTCAGATAAGGAGCATTTCCTCGGTTTTGCAATTAACTGACAAATCTATCATAAAGATTCAAGTTTCAGCGTTGCAATCAACTTACGGCATCCGTATTGAGGGCAGCAGCGGTTGACACTCTCGACCATGTAGCTGTACACGCTCATCTCGGGGTCATCACAGGTCAAGTTGGTGACGGGGCACTGCTTCTTTCCTGCAGCAACCGCGGAAGGCGTCGGTGAAAATCAAAAGCACTACTGCCTTTTGTTTTTTGCCATCAAAATCCATTGCCATTTTTATACGCAAATCAGTCAGTAAAAAAACTCCAAGTATTAGGATCTGAGGCTGTTTCGACCGAGCTCAAAGCAAAACCAACACATCATTTGTGTGAACATAAAACACAAATTAAGCAGTGCATCAACACTTTTATCCCTTTAATGCTCTGGTTCCCTTTGAGGCCCGCAGAAATCACTTTGTCTCAGCCTTACATTTGACATCACTCCCGCCCGCCGCTAGACTAGATCTACTGTAGAAAGCTGTTCAGCTGTTCAAACCCTCTAAAGATGCGGAAAGTCTTGTACTCCCGATTATAAAAAAGTTGCAAAGTTTTGGATTTTAGTTTTTTGTGGGTGACGCTATAACAGGGTAGCTTTACGCATGTTTTCGCGCAGATCATCGGGACCTGGGCCCCAGCTGAAGAGCCACTTTTTTACTCTATTTTTTAACAGACACCCAGGCGAAAATCTACATTTTTGGAGCCTTTTGATTGGTCCTCTAGCGTTTGTGGTTCAAACGTTACAGCCAAAACATATAATTACGGCAAAAAATCAAATTTGTAATTGATCTTATGCCGAAATTGGATAACAACAGCTGTTTAATCTAAACAAAAGCGGGTAACATTTGATTCGAAGGTTTTTATTACAAAGAAACTTGCAGTTGCAACAGTTGCAATCTCAGGTTCGCTAAATTTATCTGACATTACCCTTTTTCACGTAGGACCACGAAGTTGATGACGTACCACCACTGGCACGCACACCACAGGCTGAGAACCACTTCCTTAAAAAACATTTCGATATTCCGACAAGGTTTTGTCGATTTTCGAAGATGGCGAGGAAGTTTTGAACTGCTGTCGCGAGCGTTACCTCGTCTGCTGAGGAAAGGCGAAAGACGCATTCGCTACTTACGGCATTCCAGCACTGGACAGTTGCACTCGTCCACCGCTCCGCTGTCTCGGATCTCTTTACATTCGTCTGTGCATGGTGGACTGGGACATTCGTTCTTCACTGTGTCAAAACAAACGCACATAAAAGGTTTTGTGACAATGTCTTTCGCGTGCAACCGTGCGATGTAACATAGGTTAGGCGCCGTTTGCACTGAACATGCAAGAAGGGATCTTGAATTTTGATATTTAACATTTGTACACGTTAGTAAATAACATAATCAAGCTTTGAATATACCGCCGAAATCATCGCCTGCTTACGATATTTATGGTAAAAGATAACCTTCATTTTCATAAGTGACTTGGAAAAAGAACTTACTTTAATTGTTTACCCCTACATGTTTGAATAAGAGTTCTTAGGTTACTTATGTACACGCTCCTTAGGATCTCAAATCATAGATTCGTTGCTGCGAAAAGAACTGCTGAGGTTGACATTGCAAAGATAAAATTGCCCTGATATAAACGACTGATTTTATATTAAGCCTGAGCCTGCTTTAGAAAAGCCTTGTAACGCCGAATCTTATCGCAGGATAGGCAAACCATCAACTCCAAGCAAGCGCTTTTAAGTTCGCTTACCGCATTTCCGCTGCGTGCAGCCGCACTCGTCGATCGTGTCCACTTTGTGGAAACAGTCCGAACATTCTTCGGGTTCGACGCAGATGGTTCTGTTCTCGATGTAGGGGCATCCCTGGTTGATCTTCTTGTCCTTGTCCACACGGCAGATACGGTTCCAGCAAGCGGACTTGGGATGAACCCACTGCTCGTACTCTTCAAAAACGTATTTGGACGTTTGCTTTCAGTTTTGTTTCAGAGTGAGTAACCTCGTTAGTTTTTATTGTTTACGGCGCGACTAGCAAAAAACGTATTTCTCTAGTAGGGTGGAAAGTAAGTTCGAAACAACCCAATGAAGTTGCTGTTTTTTCTTTTACCAACAATACAGCAGCTGGCCTTGCCTGTGTGGCAAGTCTCATCTTTAGCTTAAATAACTAAAAAAGGTGTATGAGGCAAATAATTGTTTGCCAGACGATGAACATCAACTTCTCGTAGTTTTATTTACGTTACTTGCCATGACNCCTCATCTATTCGTAAAGCTTGGATTTGCAAGAACACCTGCAGCCGCAGGCATTTNTGCAAGCGCCCCGTTCCGTTCTTACTGTCGTGCTCTGATTGGTCGAACTCGTCCACGCAAACATCCGGGCAATCGCAGTAGTTCGGGCAACATTCGTTCTTCGTCTTCACGGCGTCGGTCTTCATGACCGTGAACGGGAAGTATTTCTCCTCACAGTCCTTTTGAGTCGTCACATTGCACTTCATCGCAACTGTAAAAAATAAGCAAAGAAAAAGTGCGTTCAAACAGCGGTCTAAGAACGTTTCAAAGTTTCCCAGCTAAGTTTAACCTGCACTCGCAAAATCAGACTTTGGCTGAAACCAAACAAACCACACCGGGGCGCCCGCCGACGTCACTGTGACGTACCGCATTCAACCTGGTCGCAGCAGTAATCGTCTTTGTCCCAGAGCGTCACGTGACAGCTCGGACACGGTTCCGGTTCGGGGCACGGGATCTTCTCCACCTGTGGGCATTCGTGGGGGTCACCATCAACGGCCACTCTGCACTTGTACCTTTGTGTAGAGACAAAATAATAGGGGTTGAAATACTTTTTTTCAGGGGTAAAATTACAGCCTTCAAGGTTCTTCAAAAAGTATGCAATATCAATTTTCGCCGAACACCTTTGGCTGAGTTTCTTTTAACAATCAGTATTGCAAGCTTAAACACTTAAGCTGGCATGGTGGGACTTCCTTTCTTCGATCGCAAAAGAGGGGCCATGATTAAGTCATGTGCATCGGACTCTCAGTCTTCAGTCTTTGAATTGCGCGCGCCTACCTTCGCTTTGTCCCGCACTCGTGGTCGCCAGTTTCCTCCCATTCGGTGCCGACGGGATACAGCTCGCCGTCGCCGCCATAGCAGCCGTCGGGACAGACGCACTTGTTGCCGGTCGGACAGCAAGGGTAAGTCCAGTGGAGATCTGCGTCGCAACCACAAGTCGTTAATGCTTCCACGTCGTTAAAAAATACTTCTCGCAACTGCTTCCACGTTGCAGCGACGGTTGCGATCTTTTTTAAGATCAAATCAACTTTTTCTACCGTGCCATAGGTATACTGATGTGTGGTTTCAGTTCCAAGATCGCTTCAAGTGTCTGCCTGTACACGCAACTGTTTCTACTTGAAACAGCGCGTTATGGGACTGCTGCCTTTCCTTTTCACCAGCCAGCGTTTTATGATGTCATTGATACCCTAATGTTACGTGACAATAGCAAAACTAACCTTTGAGAGTTATTTCAATGAGTTTCGATTTCGGGGCTTCGCAGGAGGTGACGTCATACGGCGAAGGTGGGCACACGTAATCAACTGCAAAAAAACAGAAAAAAATGAAGCACCGTAAATCGCAGACTTGGAAAGTCTCCCGGAAGATTAACCCGCGATTGAAAGCACTTTTGTTACGAAACAAAAACGACATCGTGTAAAGGTAAAACAAACGCGACGATTATTTTGCGACGCAAAAGACGCGTGACAGGTTTTTCCCGAAGACCAACGCGACATCCGAGCCGCAACAAACCAAAACGCTTGGAAATAGGAACACAATATTAGAGGAGTGCAAAAGCTCCATATATCCCTAAAACGTGCATAAAAGTAGTTTTTACAAAGATCAAATGTTTGAGGACGCCGCAGTGGAAAACGGCGGCCAGGGTAATCTTCCCAGGCTGCTAATCGGCTCCGCGTGCAAGCAACTCACCGCAAACGTGGACGTCACAATCGCACTTGTCTTTCTCCACAGTGGTGTTCTGGCACTTTCCGCAAGGCTCCGGCTCGGGACACCCGATGTTCAGGGCTGCCGGGCACATTTCTGGATCCTGCTGACATTCGTCGTAGATGAAGAAGGGCTGGCGCGTCTCTTCGAAAAGGAGCCTGCGCGGAGGTAACGTGGGAGACGACGTACTAAATTTTTGTCTGATTTGATGCTTTTTTTCGTTTGTTGCGCAGATGCAACGTTTCAAAAAAACTTTGAGAATGCTGAAAAAATAATTATACCTTGACGTCACCTGGCAAATTGCTGCAACTCGTCCATTTTCTGTGCCACTTGCGAGTGTCACTTGCGAATGATTTTGTGCCACTTGCCACAGTAAAGCCGTTGCAAGGGTAATAGAAATGTCGTTCGGCATCACCAAGAACTGCAAGCGACGAGCCGTTTTGTCACACAGCAACTCATACTTACTTGTAATTAAGGCTGCTGTTGACGGCGACTACGTCATCAACGTCGATGTCATATTTGGAAAGCTTTTCCAAAGCCTTAGTGGGTGGAAGACATCTCATGCGGTAACACTCTTCTTCGTCCCACCATATCTCGAACAACTAGCAAGGAAAACATTTGTTAATCAAAACGTTGGTGCGGGTTCGAGCACTTGCTAGTCTGACAATAGTTATGGTAGTGGCGTTTGTTTTGATTTTTTGTTTTGATTACTCCACGAAAAAATTGCACAGAAATTTTCAGGCAAAGCTTATCTCCTCAAAACCTTCTTCAGCTTATATCACATTCATACTTTTTACAAGTTTTTGATTTGTGTTCTTCCACCATCATTTCAGATCGATCCATTTATTTGGGAGGTCAACGTGTGAAGAAAAAAAAAACAATCGAATTACAGATGAAAGCTTTCGGTTTTGAGTTTTGTCCATTCATAGTTAGCAAATTTAACGTTTTACTAACTTGTCTATACCTATTTGTTTTTTTAAGCAATGTTCTACTATAACAATTGGGGTGGAGCAAAGACATTTATAACGACTTGAAACTGCTCGCATTCCTCTCTGCTTAGGAATTCTCTGCCTTTTTGGAGACTAGTTACTCGATAGTAGACATTTATAGCTAAAAGTACTTTTAAGTCAGACTCCGTGGATTAAACTTACAGGATTTGAGCTGCGGAAACAAAGCCTACGAAAAAAACAACTTTTGCTGAAGGAGCAAATTGCAATCAAACGCTTTTAACTTTTCGCAAGTGATAAGTTTTTCGAAAAGTTTCGCAAAGTGAAAGATATGTAACATTTGATAGGCCCATAGACACATATGAGAACAGTTGCAAAGGACGTGGTGGGTAATGTTGAATGAAAACTAACATACCCTTCGTCGCACTCCCTTGTACAAGCAGCCGTTGTCACAAACTGCAAAAGAAAAAGTTAATTTCTGATTACTGCAAATGTTTGAGCAGCAAAGGTTGCAACAACTACTCAAGCTAAATGCAATTTATGAGTCATGATCAGATGGAAAGACGGAGTCTTGTGCATGGACGTTAAAATATCGACACTTACTTTCCCGGTCGGCTGCGAGCAAGCCTTGTTTTTTTGCCAAAATGAACAACGTTAGCAAAACAATGTTTTTTTTACAACGCAACGAAAAATAAAATCGTAGCAAAACGTGGCATTACAGTTCAAACCAAACCTGAGTGAAGTATTCTGACAGAAAAACAGCACAAAATTTACCAAAAAAACAATCTAAGCCTATTCGCATTTGGTACAATGAGTGATGGAAAGGCATGCGCGACTTAGAAACTCGTTTAAGCTGCTTTTCCCTGGGCTTTAAAATCACACCAACCAGGATTTAAACTGTTCAAACGGCGAAACAGCTCTGAACAATTTTACGTCACTACTTCAGCAAACTGTTTTTGCTGAACAAACGCTGCAGTCGCAGAACTCGATCGCAATCCACGAACCGCAGCAGTTCCTCTTTTCAAAGCACATGTCGGCCGTATCCATGGAAATGATCTTTTGATTCGGGGCAGGGTCAACGCATTGCACGGGGTCGTTGAAAGGTGCTGCAAAACATTGCAGAGCAAAAGTGAATGTTGGCGCTGACCGACATTTTCTGCGCGTATATACCCTGAGCTCGGCTGCTGTCTTTTGGAGGGTACAATTCCCACGGTAAACATGTTGCATGCAATCGAACATTTTGCGGTGTATACGTTCACCGCAGTGTGGTGACGACTTTGATTTTTTCAATCGAGATTTTTGTGATGAGTCGTTGTAAATTTTGCTGCGGTAACAAAACGATAAGAGATAGTTTCTCTAAGGCTGAATCCTTCAGTTCAGGTTCAATTTAATCCAGGTTCAATTTAATTCAGGTTCAGGTTCAATTTAATTCAGGTTCAATTTAATCCAATCCTTCAGTTTAGGTTTGGTCAATTTAATTTAACAGTCAATTTAATTCAGGTTCAATTTAATCCAATCCTTCAGTTTAGGTTTGGTCAATTTAATTTAACAGTCAATTTAATTCAGGTTCACTTTAATCCAATCCAACTTAATCCAGTGGCGATGCGCATGCTTGACGGAATAGTAAAAGCTCCAGTCTGAAGCTCCCTGAAAATACAATGAAAGCACTTCCGTTGTGCACACAAAGAAGATCGCCTCTCGACGTCTGTCAATCCTTTGAAATCAAACTCCAAACCAAACTTACGACATTCGACTTTGTCACAACCGCAAACGTCCTTGACAATCGTTCTGTTTTCGCACTTTTCGCACTGGGTCAAATCGGGGACGCACGGGTTGACCTTGATCGGGGTGGGGCATATGCCCTTGGTGAAGTTCTCTTTGCTGACGTAGCACATACGCTTGACGCAACCTTCCTTGCTTTCGTCGTAGGCGTACCACTCGGTTCCATTCTGCGAGAAGAGGACGCGTCACGTCACAAAGCACGCAGTTCGTGTCATAAGCGACAGGAAACACCGTTCCCTCGTGTTCTAAAACCTGTTCATTTTTAAGTGCAATTGATTGGCTTCAAAACGCCATACCGTCATGTAAACGTACTGGTCTAAGATGCAACAGCTTCACGCTCGGCTTGCTCGCAGCGTATCTTACGGCTTGCACGCCATCGTCACCATTTTCAGAGCACGTGTTCTGTTCTCAGGCCCGTAACCAGGGGGGCGCAGGGGGAGCGAAGCCCCCCTAGAAAATTTTTGCCCCCCCTGGAAAAATGCGTTGGACATAATTTTAAAATTTTAGACATAGTTCAAAAAATTTAGGCCCCTCTCGGAAAACTCTTCGCCCCTTCTGGTGTCCCAAGCTGGTTACGGGCCTGTCTGTTCTTGTCATCAAATCGCTTGTGGGGTGCTGTGCCAGTTGGTGAGAGCAAAGCAAGCCGTTCTGTTGCCGTATAATCATTTCAGACTTTCACTTAAGAAAGAAGTGGCTATTTGGCAGACCTTGACAAAGTCGTCGACGCCAAACCTTTGGAGCCCCCCTCGGGCTTTTGTTGAAGCCAATAATTTGAATCGACACAATCAGATGTGGCTTCCGCAATGCCACCAGGTCTTACTCACAGTAAAGAAGATGTCTGAAAACTAAAACAGTAGAAATAGAGACAGGGGTCTGGAAAAGAAGCTGGGAATGCAGACAAGTTCTTTCTTATCTTCAACTCGCGAAATACGGGACGAAGCAGCGCAATTCAAACGTCACATGATATGACGTCAACCTCAAAATGCTTCGGATTATGCTTTTTCTGAGTCGATTGTTTCTGATTTTTCGCAACATTAGACTATCGTCGTTATGGGGAGGATGCTAATAAAGAACAACTCTGTCGCAGATGTAGGTCTTTCAAACACCGTCTGTTTACAGAATTTGCAAAATACAGGATTATCATTAATCTTTCCTGGAAGAAACCCCTGGTTGTTTTGTTTTGAATGCAGGAATGTATTGCTTTATTTGATAGGGCGAAGTTGCGAAACAAGCTGTTGGCTTGCTTGTTCCCCCCACAGTTTAAGGGCATGGCAATTCCGTTCTATTCAACATTAAACATAAATTATATGGATGAAAAAAGAATGGAAGAAAAGGGAAATAAGGATTTCCCACAAGCTCTAAATTCAAAAAGCTACGATCTGTCTTTGGATTTATTTGCGGAAAAGGTCGATGCATGACAGCAAAANAGAAATGTCTGAAAAAGGTATAGTTCCTGATTTGATTCATGCTCGCTTCGTAATTTAGTCTTGCTTTAACAGAAAGTTTTTCTCGTACAGTTCTCGTAGCTACACGGTTGTCAAGAGGTTGCTGATGGATAGTGCAATTGAGGAGGAACCAAAAAGGCACAATGTGCCAACGAAAAAAACTACTCACGGGAATTTTCTCGCCGTTAACGATGCAGAACAGCTCGGGCTTGCAGTCGTAAACGTCGCAGCAGAGATCGGGCACGCTTCGCGCGTGCTTCCTGTAAGACCTGCAAGAAAACAATCGCAGCAATTCGATCAATATATGTCGTTCGAAATTCAAAGGCAAAAAAATAACTAACTAATTACGAAACCTCTCTCCTCAGCTCTCGCATTTCGGTAACGTTGTGCTGTTGCTTTTCACGCCACCACGTAACTAAGGTGTGGACATTTAACACAATGCCTGTTGTACTCCTGCATCCTCTGCTCAAGTTCATACCATTGCACATATGCAGTATAATGTATAGTAGTTGTGGATAGGCCTAGGGAGAATAGCAGCACTACGTTATCAAGCGCAGTAGTTGCCCGTTGGGTGGTCAGCTTATCATCTGCTGCTGCTACTTCACGTTACAACCCGAACGAAAGCACAAGTTCAACATCACTAAGCTTATATTTATGTTTATTGTTTCCATGTGCAAAGACAGATCCCGTGGATTCTAAGCTTAACATGTGCAACCTCGTAAATTTGACAGATCGAAAGGCAGTTCCTGTCCAACGGAGCCCACAGAAGACATCTTCCCTCTTTAAACGATAGCAACACCCCTTAACGTTGACCCTAGTTTTCCTAGTCTCGCACCCTCTGACGCACGTCATGTTGTGAACGTAACAGTCTATCTAGCGCTGCCTTCCCGACTGTCCTTCTCTGAAAGCCCGGTCCGTGTCCGACCGCAACTATGAACAGTCGGTCGCGTTGATCGGTAGAGCTCCGCGTCAGACGAAGAAAAACTCCAACAAACTTTGCACTTTCGGGGCCAATCACTCCCCCACATCAACAGCGGCCGTAACGTCTTATGCCGATTAAAAGTTACATTTTTTTGTTGTTGAAGACTCACACGTAACAGTCATGACACTCAGGCGGGGGGTCGTTGCAAGGCACGTCTGCGCCCTTTTCCACGTAACAGCCCTTTGCGTCTCTTGTCTCAGTTTCGGAGCAGTTGTAATCGATGCAATCCTTGGTCCAATTGGAACCGACAGNGTACGCCTTTTCGTCGAACATGCATACAATGCATTCTGCAAAAAAACGTTCACGCTGAAATCTTTATAATTCAGTATAAGTTTTTCATTTCCGGCTAACTCGACACCAGCACATCAGACGATGCATTAGATCGGCGTTGTGGGGTGGGGATGAAGGTGTTGTGGGTGGGGGTGAAGGTGTT
>JGI24159J19872_10010795_pt1 | contig 11988 bp, 8 predicted proteins | sample Ectturendosymbi4_FD_19872 | JGI IMG/M metagenome (IMG submission 19872) | reverse complement strand
TGAAATCTCATTCTCGTGCATGTGCAACATTCCAAAGCAATGGAAACTCCACCGAAAACAAGGAGCTATTTGAATGAAATGTGTGTTTTGTTCGTATTTCGATAAGATTGTATATTTAATACGTAATTCACAAAATTTGTAATTAATTGAAAACTCTACTTACTCAACCCTAAAATAATCATGCTCACTAAAGCAAATGTTTGTTCAGTGTAAAATTATCTTAGAAGGAACACTGATCGTCAGCAATTTGAAAATGATAAACAAAATGTCGACCTTCCCCCCTGGAAGAATTTCTGCGGACGCCCATGAATGATCATGCTTTCTCGCTTTCGTTTTTTCGTGCTTTCACTCATTACGAATTGTTTGTTTCTTTCCGTTCTCTGAATTTCGGTTGCAAAATAAACACAATCAACTCGCTTCTTGTTATTATTTCATCAAAATTACCTGCAATAACAAATGTTATTCGCAAATTACTATGGGTGTTGGAGACTATTCCAAACGACAATTAAAAACTATAAGGTTCCCCATTTCAAGAGCACCGATCTAAACCGCATCCAAGTGACTACACTCACTTGCTGCAACATACAAGTTAAGCAGCGCTACTGCACTATGCTTGCTACTGCCACCGGTAATTGTGATGTAACAAACGCAACCTACAATGCGAATAATTATTATGTCGTCACGTGAACTGCCTATCTCGAGTCCTCGATGTACCAGCGCCGACGCCAGTGACTCCGTCAGATCGCTGTTATGTGCCACATTTGCTTGTTGGTTCCGTGGCGGTGCAGTGTTAAAGTTTGACCAGTTTCATCACTCAAGCTTCTTCTAAACCAAGCTTAGACTTGTTACCTCGTAAAAGTACTTATGTGGAAGTTATTGATTTACGCATTATGGTTCTGTGAAGCACTGGGTTCATTGCAATCGACATCGCATCCCCCCTACCAAATCATCCTGTGTCCGCTACTGTACTCATCCTTTGATTTGGTGAAGACTTGACTCACCAATTAAATTGCTAATGGCCAGTAAGCGATGTTTGCATAGTGGAGACGATTTTTTTATAAAATCTCATGGTCACTGCTAATACCATCAAATTTCGTAATGTTATAGTTTAATGCTTTGCACTTTCATAAACTTTACTTTTGTACGTCCATTATTTCAGTGCTTCCCAAATTTTTTCAGGTCCCGATCCACATTTAGTCAACATTTTGGTGGGGCCGGCTGTGAGATATTGCAGTAAAACCAAAACAAAAAATTGAGATATGAGAAAAACGAAATATTAACAACTTACGAAATTTACTCTTTATTGGAAACTTGAGCTTACTTACTAGATATGACAATATCAAAGCAAAATAAAATCGCTTGGTTTTCGAGAAATTTTTCGGTTAAATATCAGAAAATTGTAACATTTTGAAATGTTTTGCAGCTCTCCTTAAAGAACGCCGTCACCCACCAGTAGGTCGCGGCCAATGAATACATTGCCATACACTGAAGTGTTCAGACCACTGCACCTATAAGTGGAAGTACAAAGTCATTGCCTTTAGAAGTAAAAGTATTTTCAAATGTTGCTTGTATCTGTTGTCACGTTTCAAATTTTTCCCCAATTGCGAATGGCCGCAAAATTTTAATACGTGACACCCGACAGCGTACCTTCAGTTCGAGCATAATATTTGCCCACCACATAACCGTTCAAGAGTTTATCCGTAGATACTGCGCTGCTGAACGTTGCATAATTTGTTCGAAGATAATTATATCAAGCAATCGGTAAATCCCCGGTAACACAGCAGTTTCAAAATGTTATTACTTCAGTGAACGTCGGACGAAAGCCGAAAGTTGACATGTACTTCTTTCGGTCCGGCACACTAATATTAATGTTTTTGATTTGCACCAAGCAAGTGGTTCTGATTCTCTGACACACACCGATGTGATACCTGTTTAGCATGCTTGTTCCCCGTTTTCTATTGCAACATGTTAATCTCAGCTTCACAAGCCTTACATTAATAAATCCAGGTTTTTTTAAGTGTTTTTGGGACCTGATTCGGGTCCCTAGAATTGAAAATCGGGTCCCTACAGGTCCGTACCAGTTACCTAACATTTTCCTTAAAAAAACTGATAAATCAGGTTGATATGGATAGAAAAAGAGACCAACATAAATTGATAGATTCTGAAAGTTTGGGCGAACTGCTTTTGATAAAACAGAAATACTGTACTGCACGGGATAGAACCAGGTGATCGAGATTATTTGGTAGTGACAAGCAAAGAAACACGAATTAAGAATTTCTCGTTTCTGCAAATATATACAGGATGTTTTGAACCCCCCTTCAACACAAATACTTTCCACTACGACTGCAAAATATGTAAGGCCAGCTGCAACTTGCTAAACGTCAGAACTGAAACCTTTACGAGAGAGAAACTCATTTGACTGTGGTAATATCGGTAAATGTTTAGGGTTGTTTAAAAATTCATGGATTTGCTGCTGTTTTCCGACGAGTGTTCTGCAACAGTTACTATAGCAACTCTCTGTGGCTGTAGGACGCGATTGCGATCCGATTTCTAATCAGCTTTATAGTTGCTCATTGCGAGTCGTCTTCCCTTTAAGACGTTTGGCAATTGAACAATTATCCCTTGTTTTCGGCGTCGAGTGCATTTGCCTTTCCAATAATTATTCCCGTATATGTGCAATTACTCACTCAATCACGCTCGTTTTACAGCGTTTTGTGTTTTGTCTGTACTTGGAGCGCCGTCCGTCATTCTGTCGCTTCAATATAAAAGCTTTATTTGACGAGATCACCCTGAATAATTCATGCATGACATGCGTCGCTGTGTTTCTACAACGCAGAATTGGTTTAAGCGACACAGAATCTCTTGTTTTGGAACAGAAACCTTGCCTTCCAACAGGTGGTGAAGTCTCCGCGAGCAAGTCTTTACACGCATGCATAGCTTTTCTTTAAAGTTTTTAATTTTTTGCAAAATATATTACATTTTCGACATTCTGTTCACAACTTACGCTCGCAATTCGACATTTCTATTCCGCCTTTGTGTACATGTGCTTTTTGTGAAAATACAAAAAATAAAAATATAATTGCAAGAATTGCGAATTGGTGAAAAGCATGTGAAAAGGTAAAAGGTATGCCAGAAGTTTTTTAATTTTTTAAATAAAGTCCTTTGCTTGGCCAAACGTCACAGCAGGCGACTGTAGACACATTTCAAGTGAGTGAGAAAAACGAGGTTTTCGAACAAAATAAGTGATCTTATTTTTATCAACGTAAACATTAATTATAACAATTACCGTGTCATTTTATCAAATGAACATTTTTATAAATTTAATTTTATGTTTAAAAATTAAATGGTTATAACCTTCCCATTAATGTTGATGTACACTCATCAGGTATTTTAGTAATTGGCTAGCGTGGGAATAAAATATACTGCAGGTTCTGAGCGGGTTTTCATTTGTGTTATGTTATTTTATGAAGAAGTTGGTGAAAGTGTTCAAAAGGTTTCAATTGTGATAAACCATTTCTATTCTTTTTCACAAAATAGGAAGATACGGGAAAATTGAGGGTTTATGACCTTACATTATAGCATCTCCTCAGTCGTTGCGTGAGCGCTATACCAACGATAGACTTGTAAAAAAGGTGTAAGCTGAGTGAATAGAAATACCAACAAAAACCTCACTTACAAAGCGCTAATGGTCAGTAAATTTTGCGACTGGCTACTTACAATACCAATTACAACAATTTATAATTTCATCCCTCTGCGGAGAGCAAAATGTTTTCTCAATTAAAAAAAGCACAGGTTGTTTTCTTTATCACAAACTGAGCGAATTTATCCCAAAAATACGTAACTAGAACTTGCGTACGTGTTGCAAAATCAGTCTCCACGAATAAACCAAAAACGTTACGTTTCACGTTTTTGATGAATGATAAGAACGTTGAAAATCGATATTTGGATCCTTTTGCAAGTTTAAAATCTGCTTCCAGCTGAATCAGATTTTATTGGTGATTGACTGTCACTGCTCATGTGACTTGACCGACTGCATTCTAAAATTGCAATAAGGCTTTCGCCCCGATAACTTCTGAAGCAAGGAAGTGTCTCAACTTGTTGGTCGCCCACTAACCGCTTTGTACGTATTCTAGTGCTGAGGAAAGAAAGAAGCCAACGTGTCTTTTTCTTCCAAGCTCTTGCCTACTTTCTTCCGATTGCTAAACAAGTTTCTCTGCCTTTTCTAAACTGTAACTTAAGTTTACTTACACATAATAGCGCGTTCATAACCCTGTTTATTGAAACGAATCCTTTCCTAGTCAAGAATCAAACACTAAGATCCAAATCACAGAATATATTTTTTTTAGCCAGCTAGGTTGGCATCATCAGCTCTTATTCCAATAGAATCACGTTCAGCTTTTGTTTATTGAGTGCGCTTCGCAGCGCTAGGACGCAACTCTCGACGCGTATACAAAGATCTACAAGGCCGATCTACTTGATGCAGCATGACTCATAGCACCTCTTGCATCACGTTGGGAGCAAGTTGTTAATTGGCTAAACCGCGGTTATGCGCACTGGCACCAGCAGCTGATGTACGGACAGTGGTCTAGATGTACGACCTCGTTCGCACTCGAGCCTCTCCGACCGAAATATGCTTTTCGGGTCCAAGTGACTCGAAAGCAAATCTGTGTAGAATAAAATGCTTGCTGCTTGCTGAACGCACTGGAAAGCTGCGCGGCATTTGGACTATAGGGAAAAAAACAGCTCTTGGTGATTCAAATGCATGCTAATTACATTTCTACTGTTTTTGAAAAAAGATGTACAATAGTTGCTTGGATTGGAAATTCATTTCCTCTCACCTTGTTCAACTCTCGCACAGGTTTCATATAATATATGCATTATGTATGCAATGTCTTTTTACTCCCCTATGCTTGTGGTCCAATTTTACTTCATGTGAAAGGTCACACATTTAGTCTTTCAAATGGAAAACTCCAATAAGATTAGAACTGACAGGCCCTTTGACAAGTTTTCTTGGTCGTCTATCTGAAAAAACTGTCAATGCTAGGAACGGCTTTTTCTTCCAAGACGAAAGTGCAGCTGATCATGAAAATGCCAGCGATCATTTTGCTGATAAAACTGCAAAGTAAATGAGACAAAATATAAAATGGTTCAGACGAGAAGATATTGCAACTCTTGGATGTTTCATCAAAACTGCGTATTTCCCAAGTACAACAGACCTTTCATTTTTTTCTATGTTACTTCCCAAATGTTTGCTCAATTTTTCATTGCTGAATAAGATCTTAACATGTTACATTCTTTATCTTTCTCCTTCATTTTTTAAATTTAAACAGTGGTTAAAGGCTTTGTGATACAAATGGAAGGCGTGCTTCGAATTTATCGACATCACCGGACTAAAAATGAGTTCTTGCTAAAAAAGAGTGAAAGTATGACATCGTTTTATTCGTTTTGCTCATTCCTTCACTGATCCATGACGTATAGAAATCAGGAGAACAATTCTTATTTTTATCTTGCTTCTCTTTGTTACAAAAAGAGGTACACTTTCACTGACCATGGAAGGAATATAATTACGTTACTGAAAACTTCATTCTTTGTGATTACTTATCACGGTAAGATTGAGGACTGAGTGTCTTTTTGTTTAAGTCAGAGCAGGCCGTGGCTGCTTACCTGCCCAGAAACATATATTAACAGATACGGTTAGAAAGACGAAATGCAAGCATTTACCGGTTCGCATCCGTTTCATTGACAAAGACTGTGTTGTGGTATGAATAAAGCAAGGAAGACATGAGCTTGTACCGCTGAGTTGAAAAACGTTTTTGAAATCTTCAAACAAATAATGCTTCAGGCTTGTCCTTTGTCATGGGATTCTTTTTACACCACAGAAAGAGGAGTTCGGCTTGCGTTTTTAGACATCTTTTACTTCACCAACAATGAAGTCACTTAAAAAGTCACTTTTTTCTATGTTCGTGAAGCGGGATGTCTCCCGTAATCAACGAATCCGACGCTTATCAATGGGGAGGAAAGTCGCAAAATTTTGTTTAAAAAGCGTGTGTCGTCGTTTATACCAGACTTCTGGGAAGACGGTAACGTGCATATGAGTCATGCTGACCGGAGGAATATGATGACGTCACGCCTTGTTTTCTCTATACTTACTCCCAGGGGTTCTTTGGCGCTCGATGCCCTGCAGATCAATCTTATTTGCGAATAGTACGTTCGCATGCATGCAATTTCGCAAGCAAGGAAACAACAACCAACAAGCCCTAGGGAGCTGAGGTTGCACTTAGGCTGTAGATTCCATGACGACAGTGCGGTGGTTAATGCACACCACGTCACATGCGCTGCCGTAGTGGCAACTACATAAACTAAGAGAAAGTACAGCATAAGCTTGCAAGCGGTTACCTGTCTTCCTTCACAGATCCAGGGTGTGCAGTAGCACATAGACCAGTTTTCGCACGCCATACAGTGCGTATCTGCGCAGGAACCATCCTAGACAACTGCCAGGCCTCGTAAACGTACCTTTCACTGCTAGTTGTTTCCACTTCGTTGCTCCCACATGCCTGATGATGAAATTGACTGATACCTAGAAAAACGCCGCATAAGTTTTTAGCAAATAGATTTACTTAACGACTGGAGCCAGATGTCACTCTGACACTGATTTTCTGCCTAGGGCAAATTCTTCCTGAGACAAAATAGAAACCCCCAGGGCCTGGGAAGCATATTCCTAAACTCTTGTTGCATGATTGGTATTTATGTGCTTAGGTGAGTTGAAGCTGCAATTTTCAGACTTTCGAGGACTTCCGAGAGCGATCTGAAGTCCAAACAAAGTAGTGAATATTGACAAGTTTTTACGCCTTCCATTAACTTTTGATCGATTTTCATTTTAAATATTGCCACTATTTTTTGAGTTTGAACAGTCACAAGATGTTTTTAATATTAACATAATAATCACGTAATTTTTCTTGCGACATTTCAGAAAACAAATTAGATAACAGCTAATTCCTGCCTGTTAATACAAAGCAATATTTGATGTTTCTCCTGAAGATGGAAACTTAGCTTACATAACAGCCTCTTGCCTTTGAAAATAATTTTCCCCAAACTGAAATGCCTGCACATTTTTTCTTAACCTTGTCTTAAGTGGGTCAGAATCTGCATTTTCTTTTATGAACTTTGAACGAGTAAAGTTTTCATTGATTTCTTTTTAAATACCAGCTAATTAAGTGGTACCGTGAGTTGAGCATAGGCCACTGGAGCTGGTAGGATGGGTTGGATTCCCGATGAGGTCGTACCGCAGACTTGAAAAACTCTACTTACTGCCTGTCCAGCCTCGAACTCGACGTTAATGAATGGATAAAAGGAAAAGTTTCATGAGCACGCCGCCATTGACCCGCCACAAATGCAGCATTCACACGGAAATAGTCCTCGTGACCCCCCCTGCGCAAAAAAGTGGAGGTGGGATATGCTGACCGCCCGTGACACTCCAGAGAGACTACCAATGCGAGTGTAATAAAACTAAATGGATCCTTGTAAAATCAACTTCGTTTCACGGCAAATGTGTTCTTCACAAAAAATAAGTACCAGAAATCAAGTGCATTCGTCAAACGAAAAGTTGTGCAAAATTTCCCTGGGGCAATCCAAGTATTTTATAAATATAAGTAATGAGGACCATAAGGGCCATTGTGCACAACAAGGACCGCCAGTGTAGTTCTCAACCGGGGAAAATCGAACATGGTGGGAAATTGGCGGTGATGTGTTTTTTTTCTTCTAGCGCCTGGCAAGTTCTCCAAAATGACCATGTTACTCAAAAATTAAGTTTACATTTTTAGTTAACGATAAAATTGTGGTGCTTTTAAGCAGCAATGAACAATTACAAACTATTCATCAGTTTTGTTGGATTAAAAACATTTTCACGAATTTTCTTTTTTTGATATTAGCGTGCAGTGCAAAACTATCGTCAAATCATTTAATCATAGACACCTAAGTAGCAAATGGCGGTTATTTCTTAACTACATGGAAAAATGCAATGCTTTGTGGTTGCAATACTCTTTAGATAAAATTAGTTCAGTTTTGTCCTTGTTGTTAAGTGTTTATACTTGCGTTAGTTTGCCTATGCTGCTTGTAATTTCAAAAAATTTTGCGTTAATGCGTTGCCAACACTATGCTCTTCAAATGAAGAAACGAGATGATGCCTCTTGATTACACCCATGTTTTTGCCTTTTTTTCATTTTTGAACACAATTGACACAGTTTGTCAAAAATATGTTGCTTATTAAAGAAATTTCGTAAAAACCTTGCCCACGAATCTTCGCAGCTTTATTTAAAAGAGAAGCTGTGAAAGCTAACTGCTGTCAACAATGTCTTTGACGAAATTTGATTAGCTCTAGAGAACTTACCATTTAACACTTCATCTATACAGAAAGAGGCGTTGTTTTTGCAAGTTTTCAACCTAGTTAGTCAGAATCGTCAAAAGAATAAAACTTGCAGGTGGAAAGTCGTTGGGTTGTGCTTTCGGCACTAACTGTTTGCAAAAGTCTATCTTATGACTTGAAATAATCCAGCAGCAGTACTATAGCTTCAGAAGGAAAGTCGGTTCTTTGACAACTTTTTCTTTGGCTGTAATTCTTATCATTAAGCTGTATACTTCTGCTTTTCGTGTACCAAAGTCGTTTTGTTTCGAGAAAGCTTGCGCTAACAATGCCTTTCTAACGGAATTATACGGCATGCAACAGCCCCAAACCAGAGACATACCCGCCCTCTGTATGAGCATTTGAACGGGAAAGTATTACTGTTGCAACAAATCTTGAAGAAGTTCGAAAATAATGTTTTAAAATATACAGTACATGCGCATGAAATGTCTGAATAATGTTCAGTAGCAATATACAAACGCTTGAGTGAATGCTGACAGAAATCCCGATTTGATGCTTGGAAGAATATATTTGATATTCGCTCGAGAAACAACAGCAAAGATTGCATAGAAAGCCACGTTAATTGATTTTTGCATGTGAAAAAGCACGTAATCACTTGATATATACACACATATATATATATACATAGCATTGCACGTCCTTTTATCATGGAGTGTTCCGTCACTTCTCACTGGCAAAATAACACTTGTTATGCCTGCGCATAGCTTGTTGTTCGGAGAATGGGGCTGAAACTGACTTTAAAATAAAAAGGTCTCCATCAAATTATCTTGATTAACAAACCCTATTTAAGTCTGAATGCCTATCAAGCACCTCTAAACGAATCCCAGCTATCAAACAGCTTAACTCAGATCAATCAAACCCTCGTTTATTTCCTATAGCCATTTTCGAGAAACATATTAGTGTCATTGCAATAGCTAAAAAGGGCTTCACAGCAAGCAATCCTGACATGAAAGTCTGTAATGCAATCTGTTAACCTTGCAGGAGAACATGGATTTTACTTCCGCGCCAGCCTGTATCGACAATAGTTTGCCAAAAAAACAATTCCTAATCATGTAAAACTTCTGCAAACATAGTAGCCTACACGAAACGCTAATTACAAAACACCACGGTAAACGAATTTTTGTTTTGGATGATATGTTCTAACTACATGATCAGCAGCTTGGTGGGCACTACACGAACAATGAGCGACATGGTAAAGTGCAGGTCTCTCCCACATGCCTACAGAACACTTGATAAATGATAATCACTGAGGAAATCTGTCATTAGAGAGCTGAATAACATAAACATTCTGTATACAGAGAGGTAAATTAAACGTCACACAGTGAAAAGGAAAAGGTTTTCTCAACATATGAAAGAATGTTAAACCTTTTCTTGAATACATCTGATACAAACAAAAATCTGAGTAAGTTCCTATACACTAAGAGTGAAATTTTTTGTACTTTTAAGCAAAAACGTAAAACAATGACGCGGCAAGTTTACATCTGTAGCACCTTCAATTTGCAAGTCTGAAAAACGAAATGATTTCGCAGAGTAGAAACAAATTTTTTAAGATGTCCGTAGAGGCGCAGTGAATGTACAACAGGTCTGAACAGTAATGCATTTAATTGGGGATCTTCACAGAATCAAACAATGTTAGATGCTCATCCTGGGTAAAGTAGCAGACTATTTAATGTGATGGTTATACCTACCTGTTTGCAATCCTGCTGTAATTCCTGGCCCAGCACTACGCAAAGTGATTTGCGAATAGATACTGTAGTTTGTTTCAAAAATATGCGATGCCGGAATAGTAGACGCGCAGGGGACTTGAGAAAAATTAAGGGTACCACTCAGAAGCGGACACAGAAAGCGCTTGTGAGACAAGGTTCATTTTCAAAGCAATGACGTTTTTCGTTTCTATTATTTTGCTCAGTGACATTCATCAACTTGCACTCGCTTTTCCTGTTTTCGTTCACAGTCTACTGTTTTTTTCTTTGTACATGCCCTTATCATATCAACGTACCCTTTACGGTGTTTCTCAAACTACTGCAAGCTGTTAGACACCAACTTCTGCTTTTTCCGTGGCATTAGCGACAAAAAAACTAGTTTTTTTAAAGTAGTTTCATCTATAAATCTTCCGCAGTGGATGGTAGTGACAGGAAAATCGAATCAAACCTGACCGCTTTCATGAAATACATAACTTTTCATTCCACTGTCAACCTACATGTTAACAACAAATCTTTTGCACGAATATAAAGCTGTTGGAAAATCTTGGGAACTTTCTAGTGTTGAGGTAGAAACTTTCTGATGGCTTGTATTAGTAACGTTCCACTTCAACACCATGTCGCAAAACACTCGGTTAGTGACTACGGCAGTATAGTGGCCGATAAAAGCCTAGCTTGCCACGGCATGCCAACCCTTCATTCATACGATTTGTATACATCGGCAGGCCAGTATCCCTTGTCAGCTTAACATCATGTTGTATCTGCGACAGCGCTTGGATAATTTCTACATTTTACCACCTGGACTGCAGCGTTTTCAAATATCGTAAGAACTTGATGGATTTCGACAAGAGTCTCCCCTTAGTGTTCACGCTTGTCACCAGTTGCGATGAACAGGTGGCTGAGAAGTCTGGATCATTTTTTTCGTGATAACGCAGATTGCTACATTTTAAAGATTTTGTGATGTTGCGAAGCGTTTGCCACCTTAGAATTGTTCAAGCCATCAAGTGCGCAAAACCGAAACGCATACGAGTTCGGAATGATTGCTGCTTTAACATGCTCTGCACAATTTCGAGCTAAAAAGGAAATAGTTATGCCATTTTAATTTGTGGAGTTGCATAACACACGGCAACAAATTTCTTGAAAGCACCGTAAACTTACAAGTTGCTGGTTTCATAAAGAAACTTTTTTCCCCGCTGCCCCCATAAAAACAAGCAGGGGGCATCGCCCCCTGTATGTCTTCGCCATGTCCGGTGCACGGCATTTATATAAGACTCGTATAACCGCATATTGGGTTGAAAAAGTTTATTTTGTTGAAATAATTGTTATGTTGGTTTGCAAAAATTTTTGTTATTTTGGGTTGTAAACATTGTTATTTTCATCACATCATGTGTTGTTTTGTTAGGGCTGTAATCATTTGTTGATTGGCCAGTGCCAAGCAACTTACCAAACCTGTGAAAAAAACTGATTTTGATCACAAAAACAAACGGCACAAAACAGAAAAGGAAATGCCACAAAACAGAAGAAATGTTTCCACACTTTTTATTTGCAAATATTTACGATTGTCCAGGATTGTGACTTTAGGTGATGCAGATAAACGGGTTCAAGTAAATATAGAAACATTAACTTTTCATTCTATTTTGCACCTGCACAATACATGCATTGAAAGGAAGATGCAGGTTCAGTTACGTATATATTTCATGAGTGAACATTTATATTTTGTCTGATCGAACAAACATGACAATTACAGTTCTACCAAAATGATCTTCAAAGTTCAGTTCAGTTCAGTTTATTTATGCATCCCGACCAAGCACAGAACACTTCATCAGGAATACAGGGACAGGAAGCGACGGCCGTAGCTGTCATTTACGT
>JGI24159J19872_10010793_pt1 | contig 11988 bp, 8 predicted proteins | sample Ectturendosymbi4_FD_19872 | JGI IMG/M metagenome (IMG submission 19872) | reverse complement strand
TTAAAGAATATTTACTAATCAAAAATATTCATTCTGTTTACTCTTGAGTAAACAGATAAGGTTGTGAATTTGTGATTACGGGTAGCTGTGTAAGCACAAAGAGAATGCATTCTTCAAGCTGAAGGTAGCTAATTTTGTAGCAATCAATGGTAATGGTTTATTGTTTCATATGACTCAGCCAATAAGCAGAAGCACCATAAAAGCCATCGCATGCAGTAAACCAACCATTAGTGAACGGAAACCGTGGTGCACAGCAAGAATTCTGTTTCAATAGCAGCTACAAAATAAATTGTATCATTTCAACAGTCACGAACTATGACTCGTATAGCTTAGGAGTGCGATGTAAAAATGATTCAATTGGATTTCCAGAGCCGGATAAAAAAATGTGATTCCAACTCCTAGTCTTCTTAGGAATCCCACTCCACCCAAAAACTTACGACTCCACAGCCTTGGTCACGACTAGCCCTACATTGCTGTATAATTGTTCTAATATGCCAGTGTGTTGGTTTTTGCACATAGGGTTGTCACATTCTAATACATGTAGGCATATTCGTGAAAGCCAACTCTTGCCATACTGTTGATATCACTTTTTGTTGCTGTGTGACTTTCTTTCAGTTCACTTTATTCCCATGGTTTCGCATGTCAGACTTTGAAGCAGTTTTGTGATTTTGACGGTTGCAGCTACAGGACGGTGATCAGAAAGAATTAATTGTAAAAGTATTTCAATTCTTAGGATAGAATCACGAGTAGCCTATATTTTGAAGAACAGCATGATCCACAAGTAGGCTATCACGTGCATACGTGAATCAGCAGGGAGCATAATTTCATGTTTTCTTATGAAGGCATTCCCTTGCATATAGGTTTGTTGTGAAATAGTCTGTTATACGGCTTACGGATCTGCTAAAAACGTGGTCTTGTAAGAACGCGTTCTGTTATGAAGTAGTCTACTATGAACATCCACCTTTTCAGTAAAATTTGCGCTGTAAAGACTTGCATCCACTTTTAAAACATTTAACCTTCATGTACATTTTGTGGAAGGTATATTTCGGTACAAAAATGAATCGGCTCGCAGCATATATTTTTGACGCAGTAAATAAGCCAACACATTTTAAATGGTGGACAGTATACTTTCCACTAAATTTATATAGCAAATGATCTGCAAATCCTATAACTTTAAATTCATTATGCACAATCACTAATCCAATTGTTGGTCGTTTTTTTTGAAAATCTAAGTAACGCCGGTTGGAGAAAATGGTTGACTGGCTTGCAAAATCGGGGACTGGATTCACTTGCGTGAGAGTTGAGATCCGGATGCATGTTCGACTTCATGTTGCTTCATAACTCTAACAGAAGTTTGAGATAATTTCACGTAATTGCTGTCATCCCTATCTGCTATCCCCTCAAACGCTTGCATCTTTCCTCGGCTTTGACGTTCAACTTTAAACACCGACGTTAATTCTAACTTCTTCTTTTCAATAGTTGAATCCTTTTGGGTTTCGCCATCGCCCCATCTTTTGTGTTTGGACGTGCTTCATTGGCCAGCGGCGTCCTTGAGCTTTTCCGACAGCGAACAACACAGGCAAGATTCTGATTTTCTTCAGAAAAGTGCCCTCTTTCGTTTTCCAATACATTATTACTATTCACATCCAGATTCACATCTACGCGAATAAAACTGTTGGCTGCAAACAGTAACTTTTTCTAGGCACAATTCCACCAGGAATCTTATTGAAATGGCATTAAATAATCTCTTGCATGTTACAATTACGCAATGATAGCAACGTTCAGTAAGATGACAAATATAAAAAGTTGTATGACACGTAGCAAACAAGAACATTTCGTGCCCTTCCATGAAAATGCGGGATATTGGGTGAAGCAAGACGTAACAGACACGTAGCGAGTAAAATTTTGATGGCAATCGCGAAACGTGGAAAACCGAAACGGTGCTCGACGGAACTAAAAATTAGATACCAAAGCTGGATGCAAAGTAAAAAAAACAACAGTGCAGTGTAGCCTAACACCAGGATAGGCGCAATCGTCTGAGACATGAGAACAATGCACTATTGGCGACTTGTGGCATGATCAGTTGAACGTGGATGATCTGTACAAAGCAGGTATCCCACTAAATTCGAGTCTGCTCTTACATTGCCAAATCCTCTGCAAGGCTACGTGTTTTAGAACGACTTGCTGGGGTTGACCTCAACAAGGTTCATGGCGCTAGCAATAAAGTGACCCTTTATCAGTTGGCCACATGCACATGCCACCAGGTGCTAAGACAGCGCAGTTTTGGAAATTCCGGTTTCTTTCCTAAAGATCATGTCATTTCAACAAACTGAGTTGTCTTCAATGCTGATCTAACAAAGGTTCTGAAATGATTTCTGAAAGCTTCCAGCAAGTTTAGAAAACTAATCCGAGGTATAAAAGTTAAGATAATTTTTTCTACCAAAACCTCGCATTTTTTCTGACCAGAAAGTATGCTTGTTATTCAAGTAGGCGTGTCGCCTGGATTCGGTAGTTGAGGCGGGGGCAGAACCGTCGCCAGAAAGTTTTCAATAAGGGGGCTTTGCAGTTCTGCGGGGGAGCTTTTCGTTTGTGCGGGGGGTCTTGACATCATAAAATTAACCAAACCTCCACTTATTTATAGTGTTTCACGTTTCAGTTTGGGGGGGCTTGGAGCTTTGTTTGGGGGGGATAAGCCTACCAAAGCCTCCTCGTGGCGACGGGACTGGGCAGGGGCAAAGATATACGGAGGGGTCACATTTAGCAAATCAAAAACGTCATCACTAAATACGACGCGAACGCGTGGTTGTCTGCGTAAATTACTATAACAAGTTGTTTCGAAGGGCAGCCCAAGAAACTTTTGATGTGACAGCGTAGTAAAGTTGAACGAACATGATAGTTATATGACTTGTCGAAAGCAGCGGTTCCAAACCATTCCAACTCGCTGACTCCCAGCCCAAAACTGCTTAGTTTAACAGAAACAATATCTTAAAAATCTGACGCCAAGAGGAAATTCTGATTTCAAATATTGAAGACGTTCTCTTAATAAATGCCAAGTGCTGTCAACCAGTGTTGTCATATCAGATGAGGCTATGATTCGGGGACTCCCCGCTTTATCTTTGTGGATCACCGGTTTAAAGCATCAGAAACATCTCAACGTAAAAAACAACAAACCAACAACATGAAATAGTTCCATTTTAAAGAACTGCGAGAAACGAGAAACCTTAATTTGCAATAGGATGTTTTTCCAAAATAAACACGATAATGCCAAACCCACAGTTACTGAACTAGATGTTTCCCTGGTATTTCTTGCTACCCAAGACAATTCATCAGAAAACAAACAAGGGCGACAGCACCAAAAACAGAATTGAGAACGCTCTTTCAAAATAACAACACGCCACGCCAGTCCAGATCGCTGACAAATTTTCCGTTAAAATTTTCACAAAAAATAGAAAAAACACGGTTTGGTGCCACATCAAAACAAAAACAATACGCCGTTCCTTTTTGAAAAAAGCGGGGGCGATGTTCCTCGTCGCCTGCACCAGTAAAAAAACGGAAAAAAAATTCAAGAGGGCGGAATTGGAAAAATGACAGACTGCTAAAACTCTGGCAACAAAAACATAGTTGAAATCGAGCGTAAGTTTTTATAGCTAAAACAATCAACAAAAATTTTGTTTAGCGCTCGTGATTTTACTTCTGAGCAGTAAAACTGAGCGATTGAGGTATTGCAAACCGTAAACCAAAGACCATTTTCACAAGATGAGAACTAGTCACGAAACAACCTTATTTTTCAAAGAACCCTGCATCACGCACAAGTCATTTAAGGCGTTTTGTAGTGAAGTCATAGAACCTGCACCGCTCGCATGGTCGGTTAGAAATACAGGTTGCGAACATGCGTTTTTCCACCATGTGCCCGACGTGGCCACTGCCACGTCAAAACCGTAGCGAACGAATTCGTAGAGAGGGACAATACAACCAGCACATGCAAAGACACTTTGACTTCCCAACCGCATTTAATGATTACGATAAGATCTATGTTATCACACAGCCACATCAATTGCCGAGAATTGGATGATCAAATATGGCGATTCGCACCACATCTCGACAGTCCTCAGTCTGCGGACCTATACGAATCAGCCATGTCCTGTGAAATACGAATTACTGTACTACGTTTTCGACGCAGGAATGAATCAGTGAACAAATCCTATTTTCATTCGTCAGTTTTCCATATTGAACTTGAGTTTTTCTCCCATATTCCATTGGGAAACAGCTTCTTCATGTCTATGTCACCAAAGTATTCTAACCGATGGCTGAAAAGTAATGAAACATCTGCCAGTACGTACGCTAGCGCTGATGAAAAAAATGTTTCAAAAATATCTTAGGAAAGTCATAGTGGCAGAATGAGCAATCTTTAAAACACAAGCAAATGACACTTCAAACGCGAAAGGATGCTGTATTGATAACTCAACTCTAACTATGATATTCATCAATTTTTGAGCATACTAACAATTGCCATCATCAAAACATGGTTACTATAAGCACCAGGGTTGCGGAGTTGGAGGTTTTTGAGTGAAATCGGAGTCGGATTCCTAATAACACTGGGAGTCGAAGTCGAATTTTTTTGTACGACTCCGACTCCGGATGCTCAGTTGGATCATTTTTTACATCACACTCCTAAATTGGGAATTCCTGTTTAAATGGTACAATTTCTTTGAAACTTTTGTTGAATCAGCGATTTCTTGCTGTGTACCACGATTTCCACTGATTTTAACAGCCAAATTTCATTCCCTTTATCTTAAGGAGTCGGAAATTTTGGAAAGGTCGGAGATTTTGGAAAGTCGGAGTCGGATATTTTACCTCTGACTCCGCAACCCTGATAAGCACACAACAGTTAGCATCACAATCTCCCCACAACAACCACTAACAGACGAAAAGATACTGACTACCACCTGCGGAGCTATGGCAAAGAAACATTGTTGGGGATTGGGGATATGCGCCATAACAGAAAAGAAACTTGATTGCGTAAAAAATTCGCAGCAAAACTTTGTAGAGACACGCATAACAACAACAAACAAGTTGAGGTGTTCTTTGGCAAAACTTCTGTGAGTTTTTCTGTAAAGCTGCTGATCTGTTGTTCGGCTTCAAAGTTTTTGCAAAATCTTAATTTAAGAAAACAGCACAAATATTACAAAATGTATACTGGTGACGCTTGGGAATGAGAATTAATTAGTAACATATTCATGAAACTTCAGCGTGTGTGAGACAACTTTTCATGTACTGTAACGCATAACTAAATTTACCATTAAACTAAGCAATCACTTTTAAAGCCACTTTACTTACAAGTCCGGTTCGTCAAACTTTTCCGTAGGGACAGGGAACAGCGCTTCGTACCATCTTGCAGTACCTTGGCCATGAATTGCATAGATATTGAATTTATCAGTTCCAACAGGTAGGTAATCCCATGGCACAACTGCAACACCCTTCCATGTCTTGTTTTCAATGGAAGCAGTAAAATCTAAAGGAATTTCTCTTTTCCAAAACTCTCTTCTTTTTTTGAAAAGAATTCCAAGATGCTGCCCATGTCTAAATTCAGGGTTTGCAATCACCAAACATTGTTCTTCATACGCACACAAAAATACATATTTTTGTAGTATTTGTAAAATTTGAAACGATTCGCTAATGTCTGCAACATTGTTTTTCAAGTCGGAATTATCACGATAATCTTACAACACAAAGACGCATCAGGCATAAGAGTGAAAAAGCTAGATACTTTGTCATTGATAAAACAAATTGTACTTATAATCTACTTCTTGGCAAAATAAAACATCTATAAAATGTTGCATGCAACATTTCACAGAAGGTTACACAAAGTATTGGTATCAAACGCAGCCAGCTGCCTTGCAACATGGGGGTGCGCAACTGCAGTTGCTTCTTAAAGTCTAATTCAACAGCCTTTTTGAAATATTATGTAAAAACATCCAGGTTCATCTGGACAAGTGGTCCCAAAAGTATGGGTCATGATCCAAACAAGGACCACGAAGAGTCTAAAAATGGGTCATGTCAAGGCAAACTAAACCTGGGCTGTATATTTTTAGTGTTCCTTTTTTCAAGTTCATTTAAACTCTTTCATCACAGAGTGAATTGTTGCATCAAAAGAGCATATTGTTGACAGTGAAAGGAAACTTAGCAACTTACTACCAAAATCATCCATACAATCATAATGTTTTTCATGTTAAAAACAGTGTTTGAGGCTTGAGTAAGGCCAAAAAAACATAAAAATGGTAATTTTACCCAACTCTTGAACCAGAAATGCTAGACAGCCGATCAAAGGCTCAAACGACATATTTTAGCCTAGTTTCCATCACAAACTTGAGCAAAATACTTCAATCTAGCGCAGTTAGGCCCCAGCCAAGGCTAGGTAACCTCAACCAAAATGGCCAAAAACCTACCCCACTTATGACGTCACCCACAAAAAAATTTTTTTTTCATTGCAAACTAGAGGTCTCGCCGAGTCTATTGAGGGTTTGGATGGCTGTCTAGCACAATTGACTGGTGAGTTATGGAGTTGCTAAGTGGCGTAAAATTAGCGGCTCAATGCGTGGTTTCAAAGTATGATATACTCGTACACAGGGCTGTGGAGTCGGAAGTCTCATCATCCGACTCCGAGCAATTTCGATTATCCGACTCCAACTCCGACCTTCAGCTGTATTAGTAACTTAAAGTGATTATCCTTTTCGGATGTGTTCATAAACCCTACTTGCACTTTTTAAAGAATACGGAAACTTGTTTTAAAACTATGTACATGCACGTTCATCTCTCACTTTCGCAAAATATGATCAAGCCGGGGTTAGTCTTTTAATTTTGCAAGAAAAAAATACTCGACTAAACTGCCACAATTCAAATTATCAGAGAACGCTGATAATTTGATTAAAACAGATACCTTGCAAACGATATCAGTAAACAAGTAAAATTGAAAAGTGCGTGCATCCCATGTTCCCGCCAGTGTGCATGTGCACATATTGCGCAACGCGGTTGAAAAACGCGCTCGGGCATATTATCTCAAATGATTTCATTGACACAACATTTTTACGGTCGAACGCTGCCAAGCTTCAGCTCTGCTGAACGCACATGTGTTGCTGTCTTTTTCCTCAGATGAACAATAAACATGTTACGAGTAAGCTCTTATAGGCTACAGGTAAAATCCACGAACTACCAACCAAGGAAGAAAGTAAAACAAATTAGTTTAATTTTTTGCTTAACCACTTGGGAACATTCACTTTTCTCTTCATTATTTAAACAGTTGATACTACCCTGCCTTTAGTTAGGTACAACAAACTCGCAAGGTTTAAGAATTAGTCGACATGGATTTTTTAATACAAAAAGTTGCGATAGAAAGGCAGAACTCGACATGAATTACTGTTACAAAAATCACTACAGTTAACTTCAAAGCGACTGCGATTGGAATTATATGATAAAATAACCAAAACTCATTTGTACGTTTTAAGGAATATTTGTTCCTTTTAAGAAACTCATTTGTACGTCTAACGTTTTAAGGAAGTTTGCTACTATACGTAGAAGACCAAGCGAAGCAACTGTGTTGTTTCAATTAATTGGATCAAAGCGTTGCAAAGCAGTTGGAGAAGTATGGCCAGAAACCAGAGGTCGGGATTATCGTTCGCAGTCAGACAGTTACCGCGCTTCGCCCATGCTGCTCGATAAAAGAGCACGACAACCTGGCTAAGTAGCGAAATCCGAGTGTCTATTCTATTGGGAATTAAGGTCATAGTGCGTTTTTATTTGAGTTGCCGCTTACTTGCTGATCGAATCGACTGTGGAATGCCCAGTGTGGACAACTCAATCAACACCAGCACGTATTTACGGCGCAAAGTCCCAGTGCAAAAACATTTAAATCAAATGTAGGCAGTGGCGACTCGGGATCAGCCCGAGTCTTCGACTACGCTTTATATCGTAGAACGTGAGCTGGCTTGCTTTGCATATTGGTGCCACCACCCATTTCACTGATTAAAGTTGTTAGCTCGGGCTCTTTCAATTAGGTCTTGTCAGTGTTCATATATTTTCGTTTCATGTTGAACCTCCGTGTTCATTTTGCAGGCGACGTAAATCAAAAAATATTTTTTGTAGCAACGGTTCTCACGAATACGTTCGCTCGCGCTTTACTCGGGCTCATCCGTTAGAAGGATTTTTTAAAATTTAATTCATATCAGATTGAATGTTTTTTTAAAGCAATGGATTTGCGTACAACATTTAAATTCCAATCCAATGGACGGTCCCCATTCGAGAATAATTTCAAACGAACGATGAATAGTCCAGTAACTCGGGCTAATATGAATGAGCCTAATACGCACAGGACTAACTGACGATATCATTGCTCTGTGACGTGCGTTGCGTCACAATGGAGGAGTTCTCATGAGAACTTCTCATTGCTTGTTGCGTAACTAACGTCACAGAGCAACAATAGTGCCAACCAGAATGAAAGCAAATGGAAATTTCAGTGACGCAGGCCTCGAAAGGTTGCANTCACTCAGCATAAGTTGCGTGATNAGCCCGAGTGTCGCTGCTGACCTGGAATTGNCCCTGAGTGTGGGTATGCAAGTTAGTGTGCTGCAGCCTTTCTGAATAGCCATGATCATCTCTTGTTGAAACGTTAAGCTGCTTAAATTGCCAAGTGTGACGCTTGCGAACATTTGTGGCACAAACAGTCACAATCGGCGAGTAAAAGGTCAGCCCGGAGTCGGAGTCGTTAAAATTTTCTGCGACTCCGACTCCTCAGGTTCAAAATCCTCCCGACTCCTCGACTCCACAGCCCTGCTTGCACAGCAGCTCCCAACATGTTAAACAAAATTTCTGCAAAATATAAATCAATGACTTGATCACTTTATCAAGTCATGAGACTTTCACATGTTGTTGTGTTTGGTGAAATGCTGCTCAAAGCTGTGAAGGTCATAAACAACTAAGAAAGCACATGCACAGAGCCTTTTTCATGAGCAAAATACATCCAGTAAGATTTTTAACACCAACTGATATCTCACATTAATTCTTTCTGGGGTTACAAAGCACACCTTGCAGTTTGAAATATCAATCATTAACATTTTTTCATAAGGTATCTATAAATTACAAAAGCTTCATATACCAAAACTAGAAATAGATATTTTAAGCATTAGCTACATACAGTATATGTGCTGAAAAAGTGCCCATAGTTCCCTGTCCAGTAACTTAGAATCTTTTGACAAACAACATATTGAAAATCCTTTACCCAGAAAAACTCAAATGGTCATTGATCTTCACAAACGACCATCACTTGCTTGTATTACAACTTATAAAAAATATTGTGAAAAAACTTACGGACTGTATTCCAGCTCCAAATATTCACCAGATGCAGAGTTTAAAAAGAATGCTTCAACAACTGAAAAAGTTATGAAATTTTAATATGAAAGTTTTAATGTTTTGGCATAATATCACAATGTTTTATATGTTGGGTAACTCTGCACAATATTGCTAACTTTTAACAAGTTTGTTGGCACACGTATATATACCCACAATGCACTTGCTAAAAACAATCATCTCCCACAACACATTTCAATCATGTTACACTCTTTAAAGGTTGTTTCTGCATGCAATAATTTGTTCATCCATTCATTTTCATATCTAGTTTTCCTCTGGGGGCAGCAGCCCTAGGACAGGACTCAAAAATACCTCACAGTTTTCAGCAATCTTAGATAGTAATTCTGCTGGCTTCATACCAAGATGAGACCCAACGTACTTGAACTTTTCCACCTGCTGCAGTATATTGCCACTTACTTGCAGCATACACTCACTGACTTGGCTGTGTTATCCAATTCATTAGACCAAGGGTTCCCAACCTTTTTCACTCCTGCACTCATAAAAATTTAGTGACTTTGTGCCCCTTGCAATTTATAATCAAGAACGAGTTTTCAAACATTTACAAAGGATTTAATACTTTTTGTGCATGCTGAGAAAATCAAACATGTGGAAAGGAAAGGACAACACAGATTACCATTTGAATATACCCTACAAAAAATAATTACTTGCTTTAAAGTCTTTACAAAATAATAGAATCAAAAAGCTAACCTCTTCTATTTCATGATCAATTCACCTCAGAACTATTTACTAAGAAAGATGAAATGCAGACTTGTATATACACAAGGCTACCATCGATCTAGAACCAAAAATANAGACGGCTGAGGAAAATTTTACTTTATTACACAGAAAGAAAACAATNACATTGTATGCAATCAACCAAAACAAAAAGAAACAATTGCTTCTGNTTGCACAACTAATGTCAGATAATATGTTTGTCTATTTATCTGCAGGAACCATTTGCTTCTGCTATGTCCTATTCTTGAATTCCTTCTTGTAATNGTCACAGATAACATTTTTTGCTTGTTTGTTNCTTGAATCAATTAAATGCTAAACCTTCACTAGAAAACCAGCTTTCCTACGAATCCTGACCAGAGTAGACAGCTTACAGTGCTAACATTGCCTGACAATGCATTTCATCTCTGTGCTGCAAGATTATACTACCAGGATGTCACAAAACCTTGATTACAAAATGTTTACAATGAGATAGAAATGGTCTGTATGTTTATCACATAATGCTTATTTAAATTGTTTTACAACAGAACATAAAAAACAAGGACGCAAGTCACAAATAACAAGATTTCTTGGAAATAAGGACAGTAATGTTTTCTGAGATGTAGTACTGCAAAATAAGGACAAATCTGAGAAATAAGGATGGTACGGTAGCCCTGTATATACCACACTTGGATTAACCTGGAACAGAGATGAGCACTGGCGTTGTCTTGGATTTGGCTGGATCCAGACTATAACGAATTTTGTTTGATTTGGATTAGTTCCAGACTGCAAATTGTTTCAAAAATTTAGGATCAGGACCAAATTTGGACTGAGTTGAAGAAAAATAATTGCAGCATTTTTGTTGTTAAAAAACTGTAATTTGTAAATTTTTTGGAATTGGACTTCACATTTTATACATTTTTGGACTATGGTTGCGCTTGGATGAACTTCTCAAAATTCAGGACTGGATCTGGATTGTAAAATATGACAGTCTGCTCATCCCTGTCCTAGAATAGTCCAGTGAAGCAATTATCACATCAAAAAAACAATGCTAACATCTAGTTCATTTGAGCAATATTCCATTGCAAAAAAAACCAAAAATGCAGGAGAAGTATTAATAGATAAATTTCCTATCATTAAAATGGTTGCTTCTAGCACCCCCTGGAGTCTCACATCCCTGATGTGGAACCAATGATAGTATATGAAGGGGAGTGGTGATTGCACGCATGTTTGTCAGAGTATAACATCCCTGGCAAGCGACAGTGATTGAACTCTGGCAACACGGACACAAACTTCTGAGCAAGAATACCGTGACTTGACAGCCAGTAACACATGGTTATAGGCTATCAACACCATACTGATACAACATACCCCAAAATTTTTCATGAGGAATCCAGTCCTGTTTTCTTGAGATTGACAAAATTTTGTAGATATCTTTGGCATATTACCAAAATTATATAGAAAATTTGATTGAGAGTGAAAAGTTTGTCGGCAGTNCTACAGCCAGGACGAAAACCACACTGAATATCCTCTAGTTTTGGTTCAGCAATTTCACGGCATCTTTCAAAAAAGCACNTACCAATTAGCATATACTTTTCCAGGGAAGCTAAAGGGAAACATGCCTCAGAAGTTACTGCATTCCTCTGCCACCCTTCTTGTGCATAGGGATGATCACCCCAGTTAGCCAATCTTTTGGTGCTCTCCAAACACTAGGGATAACACTAAACTGAGGGCCGGGCGGGCTGGAGGGCCGTGTTGCCAAATAAAAACATTAATTTGTGGGCTGGCAAGCTGCACAGAAGGGCGGGCCGGCAGGCTGCACAACAGGACAGGCCGGTGGGCTGCACATTAGGGTGGGCTGGGCGGGATGCACATTAA
>JGI24159J19872_10010792_pt1 | contig 11989 bp, 10 predicted proteins | sample Ectturendosymbi4_FD_19872 | JGI IMG/M metagenome (IMG submission 19872) | reverse complement strand
GTACTCCGCGCTATGGTATGCGCCTCCAAGCGGTCACGCAACAATCAAGAAAAACGATAATTGACCAATGCATCGCCGCAAGACAGACTTGCTGCTACACCCTGTTTTTTGTGCAAGATGAACGAATGAAGGTGGATATGATGAAGCAGGGTTGGTAGATACCAGACCCGTAACCAAACTGGGAGACCAGGCGGGACGAAGAGTTTTCTGAGAGGGGTCCAATTTTTTAAAACTATGTCCAAGAAATTTTTTCAGGGGGGGCGCTGGTTAGTGTTTCCAATTCGGGACAAAATTTTAAAACCCGGGTTTTGGGTAGCTGAGAAAAGAAACCCGGGAAAACGCGGGTTTTTTCGGGTTTTGAAATGAATGCGATTTTGAGAGATAAAGCTCAATATCATTGTGAAATTACTACTGTTGGTTCGTGGGCAATTTATTAGCGAATTATTAATTAAGTTAAGCACAGTTTTTTAATGATGTTTATAATACTGACGCATGAAAATCAAAGCACGCTTTCATCATTCAGTCTGTTTCTGAGTTTTGGGACAAATAGAACCGTGGCTGAAAAAGCCCTCTCTGGTTCCATGAAAGAATTATTGTCGGTACGACGTTCCGCTGATTAGAGTTTCAAGTACGCTAATATGTATTTGTTTTTCTGTTTTTGTTCAATTCACATTTTTTACTATGCCGCTTACAAAACATTCTACAGAAGAACGAATGTACGGCCTCAGAAAAGTCAAATACGGTGCAACGCAAGGTGTTGAGATGAATCACAATGAAGATTCACTTTTTATGGCGTTGAGGATGAATTATTGTTACGTATAATTTGGCACACAGAACGTCTGAAGCCGTTTCACATTACAGGAGGACAGAAGCACTTTCGTTCAGACTGGGTGTCCTTCTTTTTGCTTTTTATGGGTAAAATACGGGTAAAGACAAGATTAACTAGCCTGCATTGTAGCCAAGGCTACAGACATTCAGTGGAGCAAAATGTTGACAGTTTGTGATAGAGATTGCACGGGCCAGAACTTTTGCAGCCCGGCCCGCCCGGAGCTAACAAGAAACCGCCCGGCCCGTCCATGCTAAATCAAAATCACAACTTATTATCTGGCCCGGACCGGCCTGTAATATACCGTAACTTTAAAAGCAAAGTAACAACACTTAAGTTTTCAGTTTATTGTCTTTTGGACAATAAAACCATGTATTCTTAATGGCTATAGGTCCGCCAGAGCACTTTTGAAAACTTATTCGTCCGCCACCTGTAACGTGACACTAACACACGACAAGTGTGTGCTAGGCTGCACTACACTTGCTAGTAACATGCTGAAACTAAACCTTTAAACCCTAACCTAAACCTAACACCTAATCCTAAACTAGGGGTTCCCGAACTGAAGTACATGTACCCCTATGCTAGTAGGGGTGCATTTGGGTATCTGAAGGGTACATTTGAGGTTAGCAATAGAAGGGAAAAATATGTTTACATATTATTCATTTCAAAATATTTATACATACATCAGTGAATATTATTTTCAAAATCATTATATGCTTATTGATAAATACATTCTTGTTATTTTCCACAGCCTTTTTGTCATAAGAAATTTTAGGGGTATATGCTCATCTATCGAAATGCTGAAGGGGTATATGACCAGAGAAAGTTTGATAACACCTGTCCTAAACCTAAACCCAGTCCTGTCGCCACGGGGGAGCTTTGGTGGGCTTAGCCCCCAAACAAAGCTCTAAGCCCCTCCAAATTGAAACACGAAACACTATAAACCAGTGGAGTTTTTGTCAATTTTTAGAATGTCAAGTCACTCCGCACAAACGCAAAACCCCCCTGTTGAAAGCTTTCTGGCGACGGTTCTGCCTAAAACTCGGCGACAGCGACAGACTATAAATGAAATTGTTTGTTGCTTTGATTGATTCATAATATGGTTCACTGGTTTGCGTGGAAACAAGTGAAACAGAAGATTAGCAGAACGGTAAAATGGAGAGAACATCAGCAAAACATTTACTTGTTAGATTTTGAAACTTTGCAAAAACAAAAATTTTCGCCTAATTGGCGAGCAGACCGCAACCAATGACAACTCGCCTTTTCTTATCTCCTAAAGTTTCTTATCTCCTAAAGTTTAGGTTTAGGACCTAAACCCTTTCTTATTGGCAACTGCTTTAACCAATGAGATTTCTTCTTTTCTGTATATAAACCAGTTCGGTAGTATCTCCACTTCATTCTGACGATATCCCTTGAAGAGTGTGAGACGAAACGCTTTGGATGAATCTCTTACTTCACGTCATCTCGATTCTCTCTATACTAGAGCCTGGGGACACAAAAGGTTTACAAGGGGGTGCGAGTATGGCAGCGACATATTGTTGAAAAATATTAAATGCATTGTTTTTGTGTTTCGTAAATTTATTATCATTTTACTATAAACGCCATAATCAAAACAAAGTGGACAGTACAATGAACAATGACCAAGACTTCTTAAACTTAAAAAACGCTTCATTTAACGTTGGTTCATGTCTTCTTGATTTCATTTTTAGTGTCAATTCGAATTGTGTCACAGGCCTATACCATGCGTGACGATTTGACGATAGATTCTTCGCTTTCAATTGTTCTAAAAAAGATCAGAATAATACAGTAACTTTGTCATAAAGAGCATCGTTCGAAGCTGTTAAAATGCATTCGGCGCCAAGCATGATATACGCTTCAAAACGTACTATGGTTTATAGAGCAGAGCGCCAACGTATGTTCTGAAACGTACTTCACTTTTTTCACGGCAAAAGCGCCATGCAAAACTCTGTGCGCTTTGCCGCTTGCACGTACGTTTTACAACGTTCAAGTGCCTACTGCCTTGCGTAACGTGGTACGAGACCTGACGAGATTCGGACAGCTATTCTTTCTTTGCACTTGAGGCGAAGTTTTTGTGGCGTAACCCGTTTGCATGTGGCAAGGGTCTGAGTAGGTTGTTGTGCTGCGCCTGTATTTCTCATATTCCTATACTAGCATTTGATACTGGTCGTACAATCAAGCATTTGCCCCGTGCATCAACAGACCTCTGCACGCCCCTGGACATCAATTACTGTAAGACTCAATGTGTTCCACCTTGCCTGGTGTAAACCAATAGGACTATTCCTAAATTTTCCAAGATGAAGACTGTTTTGCAAACGTATGAATAGGAATGTCTTTTGTAGGAAGAGACATGCACTAAAATGAGAAACAGTCAACAGCCCCAAAACGACAGGTGAAAGACTTCCTCATGGCCGAATGAAACATACCTCGCAGAGAACCGCTGTGACACAACAAAGGTCAACATCCAATGGTCGGCACGAAAATCACGTGAAGTCGCACACCACAGAGATCCAAACACACGTGTTCGATCCATGTTACTTTAAAAAACTTACTAACGGGACGCGTTCCGGTTGGTAAACAACTAGTGGAAAGTCTTCTGGTGCCACTACAACCTTGGGTATATGTGACAACATGTAACATTTCAAATACATGCACACACTAGCGTACGGAGGGGGAGCCACTGTGCCGTGTGTCCCCCTCAGACCCTAAAAATAAAAAAATGTATAAACAGTATTCGGCAGTGGCGGAACTAAGGGGGGGAAGGACCTCAAAATAAACTGACTTTGTTTTCTGGTCACTGATATACGCACTATGCAAATTTTTCTACGACTACTGTACGCTTCCTCTGCTTGATTTTCATTTTACGATTTCATTCTTTCACTGACAAAATTTCTTCACACGTGGCTATTAAGTAACATAACACAGGTAACAATGAACACCAGAAAAAGCTTCGGCTGGCATGAGATTTGACCCCACAAACTTCAATAAGCGTCTTCGATAAGCGATACATATCTAAAACTTATAACATCCAAGCACGCATATAGGTTTATTTCATGAGCCTCAGACAACAAAAGTTCAGTTTTCTGTCTCACCGGCTAAAAAGTCTCGTAAAAGCATTACATTAAAACTTGCGTCCATAATGCACAAAAATGCGTATTTTTAGGTGTAATTTTGCAAAATTTTCCGGGGGCATGCCCCCGGACCCCCTAGAATGGTCGTGCCTTCGGCACTTCCCCTAAAGTTGATATGTGACGTCACACGATTGTGACGAAACTTGGCCCCCCTCGGAAATTTTCTGTGTACGCCACTGAGATGCACACAGGTAAGATGGAGCCCGAGGCAAGAAACCCCATGTTCGAAACTAAGGTCTTTTTGGAGTAAATGCACTGTATTGAAAAAAGTACTTGCGACATTGTTGGGACTTTTCGGTACCCCCAGTAATTCGGCGCCCGGGACGCTGTGCCCCCTTGACCCCTCGTTACGCCCTTGCATGCGCAATTATTAAGATTAATTGATACTCGGTATTCCGTTAGGATCATAATGTTTTTCACACTCCTCATTTAAAACACCACTTTACAGTGTTGTTCAAAAATAATATAAAACAAGAACAGTTTAGTCAATTAATTTTGAACAAATTGAAAAAAAAAACAGTTCCGTCAATTACGTTTTTAACATAGGCTTAGAGGAAAAAAATTTGTCTGAATGTTAATTGCATTTGAGTGTAGATACAGTGGCAACAAGTGGTCTTCACTACATATCAGGCAAAAGTATGAGTGATCTTAGTGTCAATGAACGGTGTTCAGTGTTTACTCACTAAATATGCAATCCTGATATAGTTGTTGAAAAAATGATAATAATCATATTGAAGCATCTTTCACAAGAAAAGAACCTAACCAGCAACTTTCTTGCTACATCCAGTCTAATGCTGTAAGTTTTGCTCAATTGGTAATGAAATCCCGATCTGTAGAATATATATGAAAAGACTCTCGGTAGTTGTATCACAGTGAATTTTCGTCGACCAGGTTTGTCCGTTTTGGCTGCCCAGCTCAACGAATTTCTGAGCTAGACAGCAGATTAAAAAATAGTCATGCTTCTCTATAGACATGTTCTAAAATTGCAGTGTAAAACCAAAGTCTACCCTGCATTCATAGCACGCAGAACTAAGCTGCCAGTATTTTCTACGTTATTTCAGGACATTGCAAAAAGATACTGTTTTCAACCAAATGTCATAAAAATCTTCAAGAGACATTAATTTTACCGTAAGACATGAATGTCTATTTCCTGGGAGGATCCTCATTTATACTTTTTATGTACATAACGATTTCTATTCAGCAAGCGAAGTAACTTACAAAAAGGATACAGAATTTTATAAACGGATATGTTGAGAACGATTTTTAGTTTATAAACAAGCCCGTAGCCAGGTTTTATTGTTTGGAGATCAAAACACATTTAGGGAGGCAAGATTCTATTTGTGTTATATGTTTAAAAAACTTTTTCTGGGCAAAACATACTTTGGAGAGGCACAAAAAATTTGGGGGGACTGCCCTCGACTGCCCATCCGTGGCTACAGGCATGTTTATCAATTACTGGCATTACGTGAAATGTGATACCAAATTTTTTCGTGCAAATTGAGATTAGATTTTTTAACACCGCCAGTTTGCTTCATAGAGCACCATGTATCTTCTGGAGCTAGTGGCACTGACAAAATATGAAAATCACATTCAGACTACCGGTAGGTGTGTTTTCGCATGGCAATCTTTTCAGAAATTGGGAAAAGAGCATTTCCTTGACCTGTTGAAAACGGCGGTTCTGAATTGCCTGTACTTCGTGTAATGCTAGTGTCGTATGAAAAGATTTCAAAAACCCCAGCCAAAACCTCAACGCGGTTCAAACTCGGTTGCATTTCCCAATAACTTAGAATTCTTGATCAGAACTTTTCTTTCCTCACCAAACGACTTGACTAGATCCAAGTGACAAAAATTTTTAAAGTGATATGATTTATTGCTGTTATTGCGATCGCGGAATTCTAGCTGATCATGAACGCAGTGCTGCGACTTTCTGACTAAACTGATTTGTACGAAGAAATGAAAAGTTAAAGTTGCTTCGTGAATCATCGTGGCTATTGGTGGCGCCACTGGCAAAGGCATCGGTGTCCGAGGGACTTAGGCAATAAGCGCAGTACTTTTTAAGCAAACTGCATGAAATACAAAAAGGAATGCTGAAGGTAAAACAAGGCAAATTCTAATTGAAATCAAGGTCATTGCAATATTTCATCCTTAATGGTGTGAGGCGTTCCCGCAGCTATAACAAACGAAGGAAATTTGTTGAAAATCCGGCAAAATTAAGCAAAAGATTGAGCAAGGTTTTGTTGAGGTCTTTGTGAAATGATAAAAACTACTTACAAATCTGATACCTGAGCAAAATAGCTCGAAAGCTTGGTGTAACGAGATAACTTGAGTCGGACTTCTTCAAGAATGAAATGTGTAAAAAGATTGGGCTAGTATTTTAATTGCAAAATATTTATAGTAAATAATTAATATGACAACAGACAGCTTTACCACCACTTACTTTACAGTTAAAGGAAGCACGAATCTAATCAGTTTAAATTCACAGTACATTCTTAATACGTTTCTACATATTCAAATAACATTAGACTCAGCTTACTCAACGACCCATTTGATAATGGCTCGATGCTCCAGCCAGGCCAATGAATAGAAATCCATACGGAGTGGAAGTTTTTAGGCCAGGGGTGGGGGACCCATTCATTATCACGGGCCGCGTGATTTGTGCATTATTGCTGGCGGGCAGCAAAATCAATTGATTTTATCCTAAAATTCTACTTATATCTAACTATGAGGAAGAGTAACTTCTCTTGACTTAATATCTAAGTGCCTGCCTATGATGGATCTTCGTTTTGACATGATGTTGTATTCTAACTTGGGTAACGAAAATTCTGTTGAGGGCCATATCAAATACTCACGCGGGCCACATTTGGCCCGCGGATCGCAGGTTCCTCACCCCTGTTTCATAGGCTATTGAGTTTCAAATACACGACTTGCACAGACCTCTACGACAGATTTGTTGATGCAAACATTTTCTACAGTCAATTAACGTAACAATTGCCACTATGGAAAGAAAAAGAACAGCAAGTCCGTGGTTACCATACTGGATAAAAAAGTTTGCCACTTAGCTGATTTCTATCGTGCTGCTGTCGCGGAAGTGAAGTGCCGAGTCCCAAAATGCAGACAAGAAATTTCCAAACCATGTTTAGAAGAATGGCCAATCGACACTAAGTAGTAACTATTTCCAAAAATATTTCAGTAAATGTGTTGTGCTCTCTACGTCCGTCTGTGCTCTTTTCCTATGACATTTTTCGCCACAGAATTATGTAAAAACAAATATACTTGACTGGCCGTAAGAATCGTAGTGGATAAACAGAACAACATAGTTCAATGCTTTATTTTGGAAATGTATGCCTGCTTAATGTCAGCTTGGCAATAAGCTAGGATCTATGAATAATTTATGATTATTCTCTTTAGTTTCGAAGTTTATTTTGGGCGCGTGTATAATTATCAATTAAAAATTCATCAGTTTCGTCCTGGGTATTGAATGCCATTAGGTTTTATTTGAGCAGTTGTGTTGACAATATCTTTTCGACGCGTAGTGCTGCTTAGCTCATTGCAAGCCTTCGAAATTCAGAGGATTTTAAACTTGGTCACAAGAAAGTGGTCACAAGAACTAGCAAACAAGTGCGTTATTGAGCAAATCCAAACTTAGAAGACTGTCGAATTGGCATCAAATATAGCAATGCAAAAATGAAAAAATTCACGGGACGTTTCACGAACAATCGTTTATTTCGCTAACAAAGTTCAATGAATAAAATACAAAGCGTTAAGCCACAAGATGCGGGGCGGCAGCTCAGAAAAGGAGACAACGATACATGAAAGGCGAGATATACAGTTGTATACAGTTGTAACCTTCCAGACAAGGGTTTCTCAACCGGGATACTCGGCCCCCCTTCGAGTTCACGGAGCGTTTCTCCGGGGGCCACAAGCAGAGGCTTTTATGAGATAGCTCTGCCATGATATTGCAATACCCAAAACAAAGATAGGTATTTTTATTGATGAGCAGGGGACTAGAAGCGTTGAGAGTCTTTGAAAGGGGACCACAACTCATGAAAGTTTCAGAACCACTGCTCCAGAGACTTTTAGATTTCTCAGACTGGTACCTTCCACAAACTTTAAGGTTGACTCGGGAAGCTAATTGAAGCAGGTCATTTATCCAAAGACTCAAAAAGTGATGATGGCAACAAGATCTCTTTCCTGTCGGCATCATAGGTCATTAAGTTTACAGAATTTTTAACTTCTTGGTGCATTTTATTGCGCAATATTCGACAAAGATCTAGAGCTTCGTTTATGTATTTGGTTTCGCGCAATGTTTGAAACAAGAGCAAAATTTTGCTGCCCACTATCGGAGGCTATTTCAACTAGGGATTGGACAATTTGTTTTTTCTTGTATCATCACAAATCATTAATGACAATTATCACACTTCTGCAAACAGTGAGTAAAACTCCTTTGCTCTTAATTGAATTTCAAGTAATTTTTACGCGTTGAAAAGCCTACATATTTTATGAGCCAAACCATTCTACTTATGGTTCGATTTCATCAACCAGGTATCATGGCGTCACTCATTAATTAGAAAGTTTTTTGCAATTTTCCCTGAAAACATGAATTTGCAATTGCAATGTTGGTGCAGTTACGTAATTTCATAGAAATTCAAACGAACCGCTACAGCTCAAGTCGATGTTATCAAAAAAATGTTCATGCTTGTTCACGGTGTTTTCGAAGTTAACGCTTGCATTAACCTTCAACATGCGAAAATAGTAGTAAATAATTTATCAATCTTGTCATAAACATTCATAGTTTTTACTTCAAATGTTATACAAGTTTGAAAAGTGCAGAAGTGTCACTGAAAAATGCCTAAAACATTGTCAAATAAACTTTGCAACCCCAGAAAGAATCTTAAGAAGATTTTTTACTGTTAACTGTTTTGGCTGCAGCAGTCACAAAAAAGCCAAACAATGTTCTCTTTCTTTTGACTTTATTCAAGGTTTTTGTATAACTCACATACTGCCTTGAACAAGATTTAATATGGGTAAATTAAGACGAAGGAAGTCAAGTTCCAACTGCGCAAACCTGGATGATAGACAGACAAACGATAAGACATCGGTACGAGAGGGAGACTTCGCCCGTTATGGCAACACTGTTTTTCAAGTAAAAGAACTCGGAGAAGACTCAACATTGTGTAAAGTTCTGGAGGTACACGTATTACGTAGTTTATTTGTAAGAAAACGAGAATAGACCCAAACTAACTATTTTGGTTTAGAGCCATGGGCGCAATTTTGTTGTAAAATGTGGGGGGGACAGCTTGGTGTGAAACCAATATATTACGAAACCTAAAGAGAAAAATGTGGGGGACATGGCATATTATATTCCCACTGTCTGGAAAAGTGGAGGGACGCGTCCCCCGTGTCCCCCACCTAATTGCGCCCATGGCTAGAGCCCATAATGGTCACTAGGTTGGTCTGAGTCCACGACCTGGCTTAGACAGTCCTTAACACCAAATTTCGTAAAATGTTTTATACATCTAATTGTACATTATATGCAACAAACAGAATTTCCTTTCGACCAGATTTTCTGCAAAATGGCAACAAAAAACATATAAATAAATGAATGTAGTTTTATAAAACCCTCAGCGACTTCAAGCTTTTGCGCTAAAATTGAAAAACTATTTCAAATATAAAAATGTTGCAATTTTTTGGTAGCTGTTCTGAAACTGCTTTGTGAAGTCTCCCATTATCCCTTCGCTGTAATAGTGCATGTTAAATACTCTGTTTTCATTACAAAAGCTTCAAGTCGCCAGCTTTGTCGAGTTGCTGAACACATAACAGCTGCTTTTTAAAATACCGGAATGAGTGGCATTGAAAAGTCCATCTTGTTTAGCTCAGTAAACAAAATGAGGAACATGAGGTTTTCTTTTTTGATTTAAATATTGCAATAATGTACAGAGACAACCTTAACTTTAGGAACCTCCGCCAACTGCATGATTTACTTGTTTGTTAATTTTGGTGACGGCAATTGGCGGCAGGCCGAAGCCTGAATTGTGCTTCTTGCCGGGGCGGTTGAGGTGAACGCTCTTGCCCAAGGAGCTCTACGGCAATTCACTCATTGATCGAACACCCAACCTTCCAATTGAGAGGCGGACACTTTACCACTGAGCTATTGATAAGGAATCAAGGTTATGGCATACCTAAAACAGAAACGAACAATTTTAACATATCCCGCTGAGTGTGCACTGCGTTAGGCAGAAACAGACGATGATGAGCTGGGTGAACTTCACCAAATCTAGGGATGCTTAGACTTAGACGGAAAAAGTTTACCAAGTTATGTTGGAAAGAATAGCAAAACTAAATCAATGGTTACTGGAGACTGCTTGGGGCAAATTTTACGAGTTCGTGACAAGCAAAAAGCAGGCAAAGTTTGTAACAAAATTGTTCTCCAAAATGACTTTCAAATATTCCGTATTTTGATCACAAACATTCACCATCGTTGAAAGCTTTGTGCTGTTATTTAGAATGCTTAGCACTTTTTGGGCTTTGCAATACTTTTATTGAATTTGAAATTTTCAACTCTTTTATAACTTCATTGCAATCAGAAGATGGTTTTCACCCAAGATTTTGTAGATTTTCGGTAGCCTAAACCATTTGTGCTTGTTTTCATGAAATCATAGCCTTTTCCAGTAAATGAGGGAGGTTTTTATCACTGCAAAATGTGGTATTCGTAACAGAAATGCTTAACAGGCTTTTTTCATGAGTGAAAGACTTTCCTGGTAACTTTTCAACTCGCTGGTCTGCTCACAAAAATAAGAAAGTTGTTGCAGACAGCGTGTCAAGTTTTTCCTGCACGCCCATGCAACGTTGTCAATGCTTGTCGACTTGTAATGCATGAAATCCTTTTGTTGTTTTTAACGTATTGGGGCTACCTAACCAGTCTCGATGCTTGTAAATTTCAAAAGTTTTTCTTTCACGAAGTGTTCAGAAAATCACTGTTTAACCGCTCTGCAATTGTTTTGTGCCAATATGTTGCGCGTTGCCTGAGCCAATGATATACAGGCAAGAGGCAACGAAAGAAACCATAGAGAATGTACCGAATGTAATTCTACACTTTTTCTGTCTGATTTTTTCAATTTGGTTTCGTGTAGTTACTCCATCCCACGCACTGACCTTTGTTTCATGGCGCTGCAATTGCTTTTTCTGTTCATAGAAAAAGTAACTTAACGACCAACAAATAACGGGAAAGCCACGCAAATTAAACATAAGATTAATTTTCTAAACCCTACGAAATGTACAACTGTCAAATAGCACTTTTCAGTGTAATTTTTATAGAGTCACTAAAGGTTTAATTGCAAAGACTATTTAGAAACGCGTTAACCGATATTAAATTTTGCATAAAGTTTTATCTGAAATTTAAAACTCCGCATAATTTTTTTAATATATTGTTTTTCAAGATGGCCAGAAGAAATATTTAACTCATTTGTTCAAAACTTTCTGCATCAGACTTAGCCATACTGCTCCAAAGTTGTACAGTAGATCTCTTTTACTTATGAAGTCCCAAAGTGTATTGTTTCTTAATTCTTTTTCCTTGTGGCAAATAACTCTTACGTTTAGAGGCAATTTAATTGTGCATAGCTTAGTTCATGTACACAAATACACGCTACCTTTCTTACAGTATGGTAGCTTGCATCTTTGCAATATATTATATCTTTGCAATATAAGATGCTTAAGCTTGTATCTTTGCAATATAAGATGCTTAAGTTCGGGATACCGCTCATCATTTATCAAAGAGCAAGAATAAACCACAAATATTGGTTGAACTTTCTACTCTCGAAAGTGAAGTGCTCCTTTAAAGCAGTGGTTGTCATCCTTTTTTGTATTGGTACACCCTTTTGAATTTGCTCGAAAACCTGTACACCCCTGCAATGCAATAAAATATACTACTGCAAAAGTACAAAATTTAATAAGCGATTTTTATGCTGTAGACGTTGCTTAGCCGATTTCAAATGGTAAACCTTGTAATGTTTAGTGT
>JGI24159J19872_10010789_pt1 | contig 11991 bp, 10 predicted proteins | sample Ectturendosymbi4_FD_19872 | JGI IMG/M metagenome (IMG submission 19872) | reverse complement strand
GGCCTTTGCAGACAGTGCTCAGGGGGTGCGCTACCCCAGAAGATGTTGTTCTTAGAGTTCACGTGACCTGACAACAGAAAATGTGCCTCGTCCGAAAACCAGACAGGAAATTCACGACATCCGAACCGTTCCTTGAATTGCAATTGAGCTGCGTGGATAGACTTCTGCCGACAATATGCCTCAACTATAAATATCTTTTGCTCAGTAGTCCATGGCATCTCGAAGCTCAAATTTGGTAGATGCTTAGAACACTAATTCTACTTGGTAAATCTGAAAAATAAAAAGAATTAATTATTTCAAAAGTTATTCAAGTTTAGGTGATGACCGTTTTTTTGTGTCACCCTGTACCTCTGAATGTCTACCAGCAACTATCGACAATCTTGTAGTAAGTGCCTATAATCAGCAAAAGCTAAGAACACGCCAAAAACAAAACTCTCATGTGCTATAAATACAGTTATCCAGTTAGCCCTTACCCAAATGTTAAGCTGAACCAACTTTGACTGGAAGGTTTTCGCCACATATCAGACACGTGCTACCAAGTTCAAGCATTGGCCTACAATGAACATTTGTGGGGCGTTTCGTTGGTTAACAAAACTTGACCATTTTACATAAGGTTGGTATTTATATAACACTACATCGTAGTAACTTTCAGTGGTCAAGCTGATACTCTGTTAAATAAGCACATGTTATTTTATAGCTACTAGCAGAGTAACTTGTTGGAAGAAACATGATTCTTTATCTTTGTTCACTTTATCTCACATTTGTGTCTGGTTTAAAAGTCAAGAATGAAGTGTGGGCATTGACTATATGTATCGATTTATAAAGTTGCAATGGACCGTTTTTACTTTCAAAATTTTTCAGCAGAATATGTCGCAATTACGCCGATTTCGGAGGTACATGGAATCATCAGGTTGCAGTGTTTAAAAACATGCTGCCATCCCGTCGGATAAACGTTTTCGTTGATATTAACAACTCCAGCAAAAGCATAAAGTAGTTTCTTTTGTCAAAGCATTGCATATCTCAATTTGTGACTTGTTTAAATTCTTCTATAATTGATTCCATTTCATCAAATCTTTTCTGTAGTTTTTAACATTTTTTCGTATTTTGTGATAAAAAAGCATTAAAAAAGTAGGTAAACTGCTTACACTCCTTTCATGTCAACTCCAAAAGTAGCTTTTGAGAGCGGTAAAGTCCCATTTCAACCGAAATATTGGAAAGTACATTTTGTTGTCACTTGCGGTTTGCTAAATGTTATTTGTCTCATTGACTGAAAGCTTTGTAAAAATAAGGATAAAATCTCTTTGAGATCGGTTCTGTATTGGAGGCATCAAGCAAGCCATTGAAAGTCACGAGGATGTTCAGTCACGGACTGTTGTCCGCATGCGTACTACGACGGCAAATTCGCATTCCCTTAAACGAATGATTAACCACAAGCAAACAACAGCGAAAATTGCTGTTTGCGATAGCCCAACCTTTCGACGATCCACAGCACATATTACTTACAGCAACTCATTACATTAGCGGGAATCGCAAACACGATAAAGTTACAACTGCTGCAAGGTTTCTCGCGTGATGGTGGCCTGAGTCTGCATGAAAGTCAATTCACTGCCTCCGTGGCAAGAGACTGGGCGCACGGTGGTAGCAGCAGCCCTATTCAGTGGAAAATATCAAAATTAGGAATTGGAGGTTTATTACTAAATGAAATGAGATGAAACTAAGGAAAATTAGCCCCCTCATGTCCAAGTCGAAAAGTACCGAATTTACGCAAAAGATCTCACAACTTTGGAAAAGCGTGTTGACAATCTTCTTTTGGTTGTTCGTAGAATTTTAAGGAAACAAATTGTACAAGCTGACCCAAGAAAGTTAACCAAAATATGATCCTACTAACGTCAGCAGAGGCATTTAAAACGAACGAATGACTTTATTGTAATCAGGGCAATGTTGAAAAATTACCTGACGAAATACTTTCGCTCCCTATTTCAAACAATATTCACAATAGAAAATTAGACATGAAACGATTCCTCTCGAGCCTGCGGGGCACTGCGACAGACAATGTCTCTAACGTCCTGGGGTTTGACAAAAAATAGTACATTGGGCTAACGCTAAACTTTCCACACTGAGCTAAGGACGTAAAACCCAAATTAGCTGGCCTACGTGAATGAAGTGTATCAGCAGAAAGACAAACTTTGGGTTGTTTGGGCGTATAAGTCTATTGTCAAGCAAGATATCGCAACGTTTTTTCGCATGTGGTAATGCTTTTTTTATTTTCATTCTTTTATGAGTGTTGTGTATATAGTGTCATGTTTCTCATTTCTGTAGCTAAAGGCTTGCATCTTAGGCTTGCATCTTTCCAGATGAAAAAAATCCTGCGTGTGACACAGGTTTGTTAAGTTTCTCTTTGAGACCGTCAGCACATAAAACGTATTATGCGATTGCCTAATAGCGAAAAAAATAAGTCAAAAATCAATGAAGTTTCGACTTGATGTAGACGTTTTTCTAGGCTCGCAACCAGTGGTGGTCAGGGATTCATGGCCTCTCAAATGTGATTAGTGCTCTTTGGATAAAATGAGTGATATGACCTTCTTGTTTCTTAGTCTTCACTTAACAGCCCCCGCTTTTCGTTGGCCCCCATCCACCAAAATTGACGATGCACCTGACTTGTGCTGATGAACTGTTAACTTTTTGCATTATCTCTGACAACTTTCAGCATTATCAAAGAAAAACAACAAAGTTAATTGCAAAATGAAGTGCAACGTAAGACGTTGCGCAAGGAAATGTTGACACAGTGTTGTCAGTCACGTGATCCGGTAAGACTCGTACCGGTTATAATCGCACGTTGACGTCACAAGCTTGTGGAACTTCAGCTGCAGGTTGAAAACCTGCAGAAGCTCAAGATTTGCTTTAGGCTGTTCATAGGTGTGGGAGCAGACAAATTTTGTGGGGTGCGAAAAAATTTTGCCCGAATTTCCCCAAACTTGCCCGAAACGTTTTCGGGCCTCTTTTTGTGAGCATTTCCTCTCACACACAGAACCGGAGGAAGGACCCCCGGATGAGGAGCGGCAGGCAAAAAGGGGGGGCTACCGAAATCTGACTGAGTACCTTTGTTACGGCATATAGAGACACCATAACCGAACTCACCAAGAACTCATTTCACACATTTTCTCTTTCAATATTCATTTTTATCTATTACGTCAAAGGAATTGATCTTCACAAAACCCGTACCTTCCTAAAGCCAATCATTACGAAATGCATTGTGAATAGATTCGTTGTCAGCATTTGCCTTGGTAAGCTGACTGTTGTGCAGGTAAGGTTTCCTGAATCCACGTTGACTACAAGCATTTTTAGTATAGCCTAGTAAAAAATTTTTCAGGAAAATTAAGTTGTAGACCAGTTGCGTAGCTAGAGGTTTTAGCCAGGGTGGGAAACGTAGCTGAAAGAGACCCACTGGCCACCGTAGGGGCCCCTCGTCAACATTCAGAAAAAAAGTTTAGAAATGAAAGTTCATCCGGATGTGGATTTCTATATACTAAGACCCGAAATCACCGGACAACAACAGTCCAAAAACTTTCGAAAAACGCAACAAACAACTTACTGAAAACCAAAAAAATACTGAATGCCAAAATATAAGCAAAATGGAGACTCAGTTTTTGCATTTAGCTTGCCAGGGGGGAGATTTGCACTCTTGTGCCACCGTCAGTCACACCACTGTTGTAGACCTGTGTTGTATTCACTGTACAAGAAAAGAATAACCGGTGTGCAATCATATAAAATCGTATTCGTAACACGCGCCTGTAATATCCAGTGTATCTTGCATCAGAGTTGTCCAATGAAAACTCGAAACTTTGCACCAATGAGAAATCCAGTTACTTAAACAATAGCACTGTGATCAGTGGTTGGGCCTCGGCCCAAGTGTGGGCCGTTCACCACTTTTTAGTGGGCCGCGCAACATTTGTTGTGTGCCGTGTTTGCTGCGATGGTTGCGTGGAATCAAACACAGGCTGCTGTAACAACTTTATGGAACATTGATTCTTTGACGTTGACACGGCACTGATGTTGTCATTACAGCATTTATTCAGGCGCGGATTTACCATTAGGCTAAAAAGGCTGAAGCCTAGGGCCCCCGATTTCGGGGGGCCCCAAAATTTTGGGAATAAAGACCATTTCCAGCATTTCTGTAAGCAATTGTACACGTATTTTCGTTTTGTTTCAACGCACGTTTTTTACTATGCCGCTAACAAAAGGTCACTATGTATAGAAAAATGAGCGCGAAGGATTGAAGTGAATGACGATGAGCATTCTCTTTTCATGGCGTTGAGAATTGGTTATTGTTACGTATATTATGTGGAACAAAACGCCTGAATCCATTTTTCAGATTACACGAGGCTAGTGAGGTAATCAATAAATATGTAATGGGAGTGTGGTCAGATAACTTCGCCGCTTCCTTTTTCATTAGTTCCAGTGTGACTGTTTTTGTTGCTGATATCGAGGGAATCAGAATAAAGTAGTGTAATATGTTTATGAATTGGAACAACTTGTTCAGTGAATGTTACTAGCACGTGTATTGCTAATTTGTATGACATCAGTCGTCGCAAACCTTCCACAGGGGCCCCCAATTCAAAATAGCCTAGGGCCAGGAAAATCAAAATTCGCCTCTGGGTTTATTACATTAACATATCATTGCTATGTTACAGATAACTGAATACAACGTACGTTTGAGATTGTACCTTCAAAAAAAGCACGGGCCTTTAATTACGACTGAAAGGGCATGGGCGTCCGCAAAAGGGGAAACGGTCATTCGACCCCTTTTCAGAAATCGGGACTAACTAAGAACCGAAAATTTCTAGCAAACCTGAAGTCAGATGCTTAAATTCCGATTAAATGGATTTAAATCTTGCATTGACAGTTTATTTGCCGGTATGACACCCACAGTGCACAAGAACCAGTTTCACTGTCCTGACAGCGAGTTCTGATAGCGGATAGCCACGTACTTTTATTGCATACTGTGTACAAAGAAGCACGATAAGTTTGAAAAATCCATTGTTAGTGTGAGAATGAACGCTTGTCCGGTTTGTATGAATCAGCGTTCACCGTGAAAAGTCAGTAAAGGCAAGCAAGGATTTATTGAAAGTGTGTTTGATTGCTTTGAACGTGATTTTAGACGTTAGCAGCTCTTGTTTCAAAGTGATGCTGCCAAGTCTTGCTGAGTAAAATAAAGATATATTTGTGGTTTTGTTAAACGACCATGGCAATTTGCTTCTTTGTAAAAAAGTACCCTGCTTGAAAAATCTGGAGATAGTCTATTCTGTGACTTATCGCAATATACTTGGCTTCTGCTGCCAGCGAAGAGCATTTTTTGTGACAATTGCCGTAAAATGGAGTAATTTCTTTTTGTGTAGAAAGTGTAAAGCGCTTTTTGAACGGCCGTTTACATTGCATCGTCCGCAACCTGAAAAGTATAAGCAAAATTTCGACGTTGCCCCCATAGAAAAATTTCCGCGTACGCCCTTGGAAAGGGACTTGGAGCCATTCTAACGAAAGTTTACATTCACTGCTGTATGCTATACTGCTGAACGGAGCTTCAGGAAGTTGAGCTTAATTAAAATGCTTCACAGATCAACTGTGACTGATGAAAGACTAATAAATATGGCAATGATATCTGTTGAAAGTGGAGCTGCTATGACTGAGTTGATTCACAGAAAACATTTGCATTTTTTCACTTGACAGAAACATTTGCATTTTGAAAACTTGGAAAAAGTCATTTTCCTAGCTTGAAACATAGCAAATACTTAAGTCTGTCTGTTTCATACGTTGTGTTGATGCTGTAAAGAATGCTTTCATAAGCATTTGTTAAAATAAATCAATGTTTTTGTTTACATAAATACTATGTGTCAATTGCAATGCATTGTATATCGGGGGCCCCAAAGTCCAGGCTCGGGGGCCTCTAACCACCTAGCGCCGGCCCTGCCCATACAGATCAGTTTTGGGATGACCTCCAATAAAAAAGGTCTTCATATGATTCTTCCCACGTTGGGCGCCAAATTTTCAAAATCAAACAACGTTGGGGGCCATTTTTATCCGTATTCTCAGGTAGTTTGCCCAGAATTTCAGGTATTTTGCGAACATTTTCATAGATTTTGCATGGATTTTCAGGAATTTGCCCAGATTTTCGACAAATGAAAAAACTTTTTGGGGTGCACTTGCACCCTTGCACCCCCGCCTCCTACACCACTGAGGCTGTGCTTTGTGTTCTTGAATCAACAAAGATTGAAGAATCTGTAACCGTCGTCTGATTGAACCACTACCCACAATCCTGTGATTGTGAAAATTAAACGATGGTCTGTTTATCTTGCAAATACACATTGGAAATTTTCGGTGCTTCTATCTACCACGGTTTACCAAAGTTTTGGGCCATGGACCCCATTTGTGAATCTGCTTTTTTTCTAGTACCGCAATCTTACATCGCATCAATTTTCCACTCAACCAGCACGGAAGGATGATACAAAATGAAAAATAGATACACTGAATTATGTGTTAACCACAAAATTAAATTATCCGATAACGTCACTTCGTTTCACACCTTCACTCAATAATCGTCGCGCTTCACCAACTTTTACGTGCGCAAAACGGCTCTCATACAGCATATCTGTCACCACCTTCCAAAAATGTTTGGTAAAACGCAATTGGATAACAGTATATATTGCATAACAGTTTGCATAATAATATGATAAATTAAATGGAAAATTCGGAAATGATCTTAGCAAGGTGCGAACATTCCCGACTGGCGGGAGGTCACAAGGTTAATTATTACGTCATACACGCGAAATGCGAGAATCATTGTAAACAAATTTTTGACTGCGAAATGGCGCAACAATCAAGATTTGCGATTGCAAAAGCTTGCGATATCATTACATTTACGAATCACTGGGGCAACTATTTGTGATAGTGTACATGCTCCAGTGATTAGGCAGGAGTGTCAAGCTGGTGACCCGCGGGTCAAATCCGGCCCGGCATACTCCGTTTTGCGGCCCTCGACCGCGTTATGCTAGTTTTGCTCTTGCTTTACGTCTGACAGAGTTGCGTTTATTATTGTGTCATAGCAGAGTTACGTTTTTTGTTTACAGTCATAACGTCACATTATGACTTAAATAATTAAAGTAAACAAACGGTAACAATTTCTTCAGTTCAAAGCCATGAGTTTGTGTAGATTTCAGTGGCATTCGAAGGAAGATTTTCTGCTTTCAAAGATCTGGAAACTGATTTTGCCATTTTCAGTAACCCTTTTCTGTCAATGCTGAAGAGGCCACAAAAATATCAAACGGAACTAATTGAGTTACAGTGCAACCATGGGCGCAATTTGGTGGGGGACACGAGGGATGTGTCCCCCCACTTTTTTAGACGGTGGGACATAATATGCCATGCCCCCCCCACTTTTTTTTCTTGGGGTTTGTATTTGGAGAGGTTTCAAAACTAAATGTGACGTTTGTCACATTTTGTGCGAAGAGTTTTTAATATTAGATGTTGGACATAGCTATGTTGAGGTTGAAAGAGAGATTAGTGTGGTATCACTGATTCTGATATATTTAGAAATTTTTGCTTCAAACATGATTTTTAGCATTTTGCAAGTTTCTAGAGACCACAAAAGATTTTAACTGCCTCTGTCCGACATTTATTCAGTGTGGTTTGCTGCAAAAAAGGTCACTGTCTTGAAACAGCGAAGTGAGAGACCGCAGTACAGCCGTGATTTGTTTCGCACAAAAACGTTGGCTAACTGGCTTTACTGTAACATTGGTTGTCACGTATTCAGAAACAGACGGATGCAGGTGTATAATGTTAGAAAGTTGCATTTTCAGGCAAACCTCTGCGAAGTTTTTGCCGAAGACAAATAGCAGCATTATTGTGAAGACTTTGTTTTAGGATGGGGAGTTTTGGAAAATACTGTTTTCAACCATTAGTAAACAGGACTTCCATCAAAACTTTAGAGAAGTATTACCTAGCCATACATTGTCCTATAGCTCAAAACGTAATGACTTGACTAGGAATAAAAGATAGCTTATACATTTATCCGCATTTCTTGTATGTCACGACAAAGGTGACCAGCCAATTCAAAAGATATTTTTACCCACAATGCAGCAATGTTTTCACCCAAGTGCGAAACATTTGCTTAATAGATGGCCTACGCAATGGTGGCGGAACTGTTTTCAAAGTGGGGAGGGCAAAAGTGCGCGTCAAAAAAACTAGAAAATTTTGTAATTTGAATTGACAACTGTGACATCACAAGCACTGAAATATGACGTCATTAACTTTTGTCAACATGTAGCAATTTTATTTAAAATTTGACAAGCGCTCAACAATCCCTATCTACACAACACCCTTTGTTCTTAGTCTTACACAAAAACAATTTACTTTAACAATGGACCCAATACGAATTGTGTTACTTAAACTTATTTAGGCAAAATTCGAAATTTAAAAGTGGGAGGGCCGCGCTCTCTCAGAAAAAAAGTGGCGGAAGCCTAAACCCATCCCGGCCCCCAGGTTCCGGCACCTATGAGCCTACGTAACACCTAGTTTTGCTGGACATTCTTTTCGTGTTATTCCAGGTGAAACGTGATACTCTTTGCCAATTCACCGTTGTTCATTTGATTTCTGTTTCATCTCAAATATATTTTCGTGTTGTTATGCATGTATAACTCTAGAATAAAACTTCTGACGATAATTTCGCCCATTAAAATTTGATGTTAAACCTGAAAAATTTGATTGTGAAAAGACTGAGCTGAGTGGTATAACTGGCAGAAGTCACAAGGCAACAGTCACCAGCAGACCCGTAACCAGNTTTGGACACCAGGNGGGGAAGAATTTTCTGAGGGAGACCCAAATTTTACATCGNTAGCATGTACGAAAGCAATGGTTATGCATACAATATATCCAAGACATTTTTTCAGAGGGGAGAAAGTTTTTCAAGGGGGGCCAAGCCCTCCCCTTAGTTACGGACCTTGTCGCTAGATGATTAGGTATGCAGAAGTCACATTGTAGGCTAGATTGGTATATGTGGGTATGTATTCAGAAAGACTTCTGGTTCGTTTTCTTTTGGATATCTTGAAGTCTTCTCTAGTTGGCTTGGATAATTCTGCTTGGGAGATTGATTGATATTGGGAAAGGCTACTAGACACACAATATTTGGACACTTGAAAGAGTACCCAACAGCGTGCAGGGGCGGACAAGGGGAGATTGAAAGGATACATCATCCACCCATCAGCAGTAAAAATAAATTATAAATCATTTTGTGAAGTAGCCTACGCTAATTTTGGCCAAACATTTTTTGCTACTGTAAGAGGATATCAATGGAGATTTGGCTAAGGGTGGGGCTGCATGCATGCATGATGCCCAGTAGGTAAATATTTGTAGCATTTTTAAAAAGCGGAAATGTGCAAGAAAAATATTTAGCTACCATACCTTGCAATATTATATAAATCGTACCTTGCAATTTATCGTATTTTTAACGTTAAGCAACTTAAGCAAGACATCAAATCGCGCTGTAACCCACATTTCTTATAAAATGCATGAAAATCGATGTGTTCTACTTAAAGAGTGTTATGCACGTGCGACCAATGCGTTTCACCGTTTTGTTCAACCGAACTAACAGCTCTGATGAAAACCCAATTGATGTGTTCTACTATAATGGTGTGCTTGTTTGTACCACAGTCTGATAGTAATGCAACCAAGCTGAACTACAGTACCATGTCCAACAACAAAATTAAGTTTATTAATTTCTAAATCATTTGAAGGGATAAAGCAAAGCGTGACTAGTGTTGCTTTGAAAACACCTCTAAAAACAAGATTGCTAATCTGTATTTACAAAACTTCACTTCCGCATCGGCCCGATGACTATATTGGTTTTACATCAAGTTGTCCCCCCCACATTTTACAACAAAATTGCGCCCATGAGTGCAACAGTAAGGTTATATTTGAAAATGATAACATAGAAAGGTTTTATCAATACGTTGGACCAGCCTATCCCCAAATAAAAGAATTGGCATCAAAGACCATGTCAATGTTCGCTACTATTTTCGTGTGCAAGCAACTGTTCTCGTTGATGAAATCAAACAAGCCTCGATCCTGTTTTCAGTTGACGGATGCGCATCTCAACTCAACGTTAAAAGTTGCGACTACACATTCTCTGGTGCCAGATATTAACATGCTTGTAACTGCCAAAAGATGTCAAGTTTCTTCGAGTCGCAGTGCTATGAATAAATGGTGATGAAAATACCGATCATATCATTATGTGCAAAATTGTCTGTCTCGCGTAAAATCTTAAGTGCTTAAATATAGCCCACAGCACCAAATGCATTTGACACTCCTACCCAGCCTGCAATGTATATGTTCGACTTTTCTATTATATCATATCTTCACGGAACCCCTGCGCAGTCGTCACGTACACCCAGCGGCCTGCGGACAGCAGTTTGGGAAACCCTGCTGTGTAACATTTTCCAACTGCGCTCCATTTGCCCTTTGTGTGAAGCGTCTCACAAGTTCGTTTACTGACACACAATACAACGTTGTTGCACGTCTTTAAGAATGCTGCTATCAAACCGAAAAATAGCTTCGAAGCAACTGAGTGTCAAAAATGAAAACGTAACTGTGAGCATCCCATGGTGTTACGCAGAGCCTGCCTTAAGCCGATGCAACCGATTCGGTTGCATTGGGCCCCGCGCCTTTGGGGGCCCGCGCCTCTGGTGGCCCCGCGCTTCTGGGGGCCCCGCGCCATGTGTTTGGATAGCAATTCATTTTTGCCAAATACTCCTTACGATCAAATTCAGCAGAAACGGCTGATAAAATCTCGTTGTTAGCAAACAATGCTCTCGTTAGAACGAACATTGACACAAAAGGTGAAAGGTTAAGACCGTAGACGCACACCTTCTATTCGAGTCCGAAGACTCCAACAGTTCGCCATTCAACCATAGCAGCAAAAGGTGTTATATTTTGCATTTTTTGCTTGGTCTGTACTGGACACTGAACCGTGTCAGCCTGTCTCAGCAGTCGCCCAAAAGGTGTTGAGTAGCATGAAACTCTAGTTATGCCAAAAAGCTTGTTGGTCGTTCTTCTGAAAAAAATTGCACGCTGTGACCTTCGCGTTGGGAAAAATGTCTAGTGCGCCAAACTTTATTTCCACTGTGCCCCCAAACTTTTTCATTTGTGATGGCCCTAATGTTAGCTTTATCCAAAACTGTGGGATCCTGCGTCTTGACCCAAACCACTTTCAACAGCTAAGCGAGATTTTCCAATCGCTGAAAGCCTAGATAAAATAGATTTGAACAGGCAGGACTTTTTCAAGTTGTTGTTTACAACGTAAATTATCCAATGGAGAGGTGATGCAACTGAAATGGCTGGAGCACTCAGCTGGAAAAATTGGATATTTTGCTCTATGTAAACTTTTTTCAAGGTTTATGTCGCGCTGTCCAATCAGTGGTGTAGAGCTGAGGCTGCAAGTGCACCCCCAAAAGTTTTGATTTGTCGAAAATTGTGGTGAAATTCCTGAAAATCCGGGTACGGAGGTTTCGACACGTTTGTATACTATTGAGTTATCTGACTTTTTTATCCGAAAAAAACATTTTTGGTCCAGTGCAAGTGTGAGCATAGCTGAGCATGAAAAACTCCAGTTGTCACTTTCAGGCAAGTGTTCAATGGTTTGAATCTGAGCAAAGACTAACGAAGGGTTACTCATTGGATTCAAGTCATCACATTTATCATTTGCCGCTCCACCAAACTTTCATTGTGTTTGGCTGTTTGCGAGTGTAAATAAGTAAAAGAAACAGTACTTCAAAGTCCAGACACATCAACGTTGAAGTCACCCCCAGCTCCTATACCACTGAATTAAAGCTTCAGTTCGTCTTAACTACGCAAGGCAAAAATTGTGAATGTCATCCAGCACACTCGTTCCTGCTCATCATATTGGGCGGCTATATGCTTCTATTTGATCAATCAACCATGCGCATT